>Ga0247842_10000212_pt1 | contig 131132 bp, 131 predicted proteins | sample LaCruzMarch2015__3_FD_192411 | JGI IMG/M metagenome (GOLD analysis project Ga0247842, IMG submission 192411) | Freshwater microbial communities from meromictic Lake La Cruz, Castile-La Mancha, Spain - LaCruzMarch2015_19m | ecosystem: Environmental > Aquatic > Freshwater > Lake | place: Spain... | reverse complement strand
ACCTTCTGAACGTTCCGTGTCCGCTTGCGCCGGGGAGTCCTTCGCGGCTGCACGTCCAGGCTCTTCACCGCTTCCATGGCCTTCACCCTGACCATCCGGGCTCGGCGCTCCCTTTCCCCGCCTTTGCGGGTCCACTGACGACGCGGCAGACTTCGCTTGACGCCACGGACAGTCGCTCCCCCTGCAAGGGCTTCTGACGCTGGGCTTCGACCCGACCCGTTTCCCGGCCCAGCCGCCAGCCTGCTACCGGGCCTCCTGGCAGCTACCCGGACCGGACTCACACCGGCAGGCGACGACGAGCTTGTCGTTGTCAGTTCACCCGAAGGGCCTCACCTCCAACTGTCTGGGCGCACGCGAATCGGTAAGATAAGGAAAGGGCCATTCCTTATCTTACCGATTCGCACTACCCCGCCCGGCGGATCCCGCGGCCCCGGCGGCCGCGGGGCGCGCAGTCCACGGCCGCGGCGCGCGCGGCGCGCCATGTCCGCCTTCTCGCGGCCGTCGATCCGGAGGCTGAACGCGCAACCGGAGGGAAGGGGATGGTCATGTGGCCGGAATTCCCTATCTTCCCTCGCGGCGCTGCCCCTCTCGGCGCTCGATCGGGGCTCCCGCGCGGGGCTCGCGCTCGCGCGCACGGAGGGGTCGGCCGGCTCGGCCGGCGACTGCGCCACCAGCGCTGCGCCTGCGATACGGCACCCGGCCACGCAGCCGTCCACGCGCTCATCCCAGGCCATTGTTCACTTTGACCTTGTCGGCCGACAGCCATATTGTACAAATGTACGTGTACCTTGGAGACACCGTGAACCTGGTCGTTGATGCGTCGGCGATCCTGGCCGTCCTGCTGTGCCAGCCGCAGCGGGAGGCGCTGATCGCCGTCACCGGCTCAGCGGCGTTGCTGACGCCCGGCGCGACGCCGTGGGAGATCGGGAACGCCCTCGTGGCCGGCTGGCGGCGGCAGCGCCTGACGCCCGCGCAGATGGCCGCGGCATGGTCGTCGCTACAGGCGGTTCCTTTGCGGCTTGTGGAGGTGGACGTTCCGCGAGCGCTCAGGCTCGCGGTGGAACACGGCCTCTGCGCCTACGACGCCTACGTGCTGGAGGCGGCGCTCGCGCGCAGGGCGTCGCTCCTGACCCTGGACAAGCGGCTCGCCCGAGCCGCGCAGCAAGCCGGCGTCGCCACCCTGGGGGTTTGCACGTGAGGACCTACACCTACTCCGAGGCTCGGCAGCAGCTCGCCGCGCTGCTCGACGAGGCGCGACGCGCGGGAGGGGTCCAGATCCGTCGCCGCGATGGACAGCTCTTCGTGCTGCAGCCGGCGACGCAGGAACGCTCTCCTCTGGACGTTCCGGGGGTGGACGCCGGCCTGCTCGCCGGTGACAGCGCCGCGTGGCTGCGGGAAGAACGCGAAGCAGCGGCCGACCGGCTGCTGGAAAGGGCGTCGGGGGCTCCGGCTCCCACGTCTGCCGGCCGGAGCAGAGGGCGCACGCGTTCTTCCCCGGAGGAGCAGTAGGCCCGGGAGGGCAGGCACGACCGGGGCAGGTTCTTGGTCAGTCCGAGGCAGTCCGAGGCAGTCCGAGGCATCGCGGGACGACCGAAACGCGCAGCGTCGTCGCAGCCACGCGCTATCCCAGGCCATTGTTCACCCTGATTATGGAAAGCGACGCTTTACACTATCGGGTGATTCTGTAAACCGGCCCGCAGACCCCTGCTTCCGCGCGGGGTGCGCCAGGTCGGCAAAACGCACGCGGCGCGCGAGCTCGGCTGGCGCGCGTTTCCCGGCAGCGGCGCCTACGTCGTCGACCTCGAGCGTGACCCAGGGTTCGCGGCGGGGTCGCCGCCGACCTCGACCCGCGCCGCATCCTCGACGAGATCGGCCTGCGCCGCGGCGCCGCCCTGACGCCCGGGCGGGACCTCCTGGTCCTCGACGAGATCCAGGCGTGCCCCCGCGCCCTCACCTCCCTGCGCCGCTTCAAGGAGGAGCTGCCGGCGCTCCACGTCATCGCCGCCGGCTCCTTGCTCGAGTTCGCGCCGGCCTCGTGCAGCCCATCCATGCCGCCAGCCCGGCGGGTCTGCCGCTGGGAGCGAGCCGCGGGGTCCATCGCTTCAAAGCGATTCTCGCCGACCTCGCGTTTCTTCACGCGCTCTGCGGTCTGCCGGTGGCGCAGGAGATCGCGCGCGCCGACCTGCTCGACATCTACGCCGGAGCCCTGGCGGAGCAGTACGTCGGACAGGAGCTTCTCGCCGGGCTGTCCCGCGGCGGTTCCGAAGACCCCGAGCTCTTCTACTGGGCGGGGGGAAGAGCGGGGGAGCACCGCGGAGGTGGACTACCTTGTGGCCGCCGGCGGACGGATCTCCGCGATCGAGGTCAAAGCGTCCCGGCCGCGGGGCCTGAGCAGGCTGCGTCGCCTTCTCGAGAAGTACCCCGGAGCGCCCGTCGGCCACATCGTGTCCATGGAACCCTATGCCGTGGACGCCGCGCGCCGCATGGTGCGCATGCCGATGTACTGGGCGGCGCGCCTCACCGACTGACGCGCGCGATCCGTGCGGGGGGCTCCCGCTGCCGGGCGGGGGTCAGGCCGGCCATCCGTCTCGCCGCCCGTCAGGCCGACCGAATGCACGCGGCCGCCCCGCCGCTACCCGCCGAACAACCTCTTCACGTCGTTGAACGTGAGGAAGATGAACAGCATCACGAGCAGCACGGTGCCGAAGGCGATCATGCGCTCCAGCACCTTGGCGTTGACGCGCTTGCCGCGCAGGCGCTCGACGATGTTGAGGGCGATGTGCCCGCCGTCGAACGGCAGGATCGGCAGCAGGTTGATGAGCCCGAGGTTGAAGCTCAGGAAGGCCAGCAGGATGGGGTACCAGCTCTGCTGCACCGCCTGCTTGCTCACGTTGATGATGCCCACGGGCCCGACGGCGCCGTCTGGTCCGGTGGCGCTGATCCTGCCGCTGATCAGCCACCAGAAGCCGGTGAAGGTGCCGACCACGACGTCCCTGAAGCCGACCAGGCCGAGCCCGACTGCGCGGATCGGCCCGGGCCGGTCGCGCGTGACGCCGGCGGCGACCCCGAGGTAGCCGTTGCCCGGGGACTGCGGGTTCTCGATGAGGGTGAGGTTGACCGTCTTCTCGGCGGCGTCGGCGGCGGAGCCGCCGTCCGCGCCGCCTGTCCCGGCCGGCCGGTACGTCAGGCTGATCGTCTTACCCATATTGGCGCGGAAGAAGGCGGACGCCTGGTCCCAGGTGGTCCAGCGTTGGCCGTCGGCGCCGACCAGCGTGTCGCCGGCGACGAGCCCGGCTTTGGCGGCCGGCGCGCCCGCGACGACCTCATCCAGCGTGAGGCTCGCCGTCGGCACGCCCTGGATGCCGATGAAGAGGATCATGATGACGGCCGCCGCGAGGAAGTTCATGAACGGCCCCGCGGCGATGGTGACGTTGCGCTTCCAAATCGCCTTCTTGTGGTAGACGCGGTCGCCGGTGCCCTCGGGTACCTCTTCTTCGGGCAGCATGCCGCTGATCTTGCAGAAGCCCCCCAGGGGGATGATGCCGATGCCGTACTCCGTCTCGCCCCAGGTGCGCCGCAGCGCGGCCGGCGGGAAGCCCACGTAGAACTTCTCGACGCGCATGCCGAACGATTTGGCGGCGATGAAGTGCCCGAGCTCGTGCATCGTGATGAGCAGCGCGAGGCCGAGGATGGCGATCAGCCACACCCACTGGCCGAGCAAAAGGGCGACGAGGATTGCGCCGCCGAGGAGCAGCGACCACGGGCTCACGGCGCGCTTCGGGGCGGGCGCGGGGGCGCCTGCGGCGCCCGCGCGCTTTGCGGCGCCGACGCGCTTGGGGGTGGGCGCGGGGGCGCGCTCGGCGCCGGTCGCGGACTCGTCGGCGGAACCTGTGGCAAACTCCTCGTCGAACCCCGTCGCCGTGCCGTTCTGCTCGTCGGACTCGGTCATGCAGTCTCTTTCGTAGGTGATGGCGCGAAAACTCGGTGTGACGATACCTCACCCGTGTTGAGCCTGGGTTAACGCGATGGGCCGACGGTTGGGATACGATGCGCCCTGATGGACGCTCGGGCTCATCGCGATCTTCTGCTCTTCGGCATCGCTGCCACCGGCTCCTTCTGCGTGTTCGTCCTGCCGTGGTACGTCCCGGTGACCGGCGCACCTCTCCTCTCCGATTCCTACATGCTAGGGTTCGCCAATTGGGTGGCGGTGCTTGCGCTCCTCGCCACGGCCGCCGCCCTCTTCGTGACCGCCGGCCATTTGAAGGTGGCGCCCCTGGACGGTCCGCTGTGGAGGGCGGGCCGGCCGAGTGAGCGACGCCGTGCCGCTACGGTCGCCGTCGTGTTGGCCGGCCTGTCGCTGCTATGCACGCTCGCGCTCGTCTGGGTGACGCGCGGGGTGCCCTACGGCGAAGCCCGCTACTTTCTCGACCGCGGGGCACAGCTGGCGGAGGGCTACCGGCCGCTCATCGACTTCGGCTACAGCTACAGTCTCGGCGGGTTGTACGGCCCCGTCGGACTCTGGCGGCTCTTCGGATCCCAGGGTCTCAGCCCGTTGTCGGCCTACATCATCGTCTACGTGGCGCTTTCCCTGTGCTCGTACTGGATGCTCTACGTCGTCGTGAGCCGCTTCGAGCTTCGCGACGTGCAGCGAGCCTGGATCCTCGCCTGCCTGGGGATCATTACGGTGCTCAACGTCACCCTCGGGATCCAGTACGTGCCGGCGCGCTACCTCGCGCCGGCCGTCGCGCTCGTCGCCCTGCACGCATGGTTCCGCTCGCCGAGGATCACCGGCACGCGCCGAGCTCTCGGCGGCGGGCTGGTCGCAGTAGGCGGTCTGGCGCTCACCCTCGTGATCAGCTCGTCCGAGATGGCGATGGCTGGGTGCGCCGCCACCATCGCCTATCTGATCGTGATGCTGCCGGCGGATCGACGCGCGGCACTCGTCGCCGGAGCGCTGTACGTTGCCTGCCTCATCCCCCTGGCGATTGGCGCGCGCGGCTCGCTGGGCCTTGTCGCCTCGTTCGCCGCGGGCGCCTACAACTTCCCGGTGCTGCCGGGCCCACCGGCGCTGGTCTACATCGTCGCCGTTTTCGCCGCGGCCATCCTCGTGCCTCGCGCCTTGACAGGCGGCGGCGCCCGCGAGCGGCCTTTGACCGCGGGCCTCGTCGTGCTCGGGGCCGCTCTCGTGCCCGCCGCGTTCGGGCGGGCGGACATTGCGCACCTCTTCTACAACGGCCTGCCGGTGTTCATCCTGACCGCCGCGCTGCTCGCGAGATCTCGGCCCGGGCTCTTCGCCCCGTTCCTCCTGGCGGTGGCGATGGTCTTCGGTGTCGCTCAGTACGTGGGCGTGACGCAGCTCGCCCGCCCCCAGCTGCTGCGGGCGGCGGCGGCGAACCTTGGCTTGTCGGACGGGGCATTCGCGCTCGTGCAACGCGTCGTGACCTGGCCGCCGACGGCGACGCAGGACGTCGCCCGGGAGGCTCGCGCGTGGCCGCGCACGACGGCGGACGTGAGCGATCTCGACCGCTTCCATCGGGTGCTGGCGCCGCTGGGGCTCTACCCGCCTGACACGGAGATCGCTTTCGACCTCGCCAGGCGACACCGGCTCGCCGCAGACCCCTTCCCCGGACCCGGATTCACCCAAGACGACCTGAGGACGAAGCTCGCGAGCCTCGACCGCGCCGACTGCCTGTTGATCCTGCTGCCGTACGCGCCCGTGGTAGAGGGCGCGAAACCGGACGACACGCCATCCGTCGGCTGGGCCCTGAGGCCGCACGAGCAGCGCAGCTTCGGCGCCTTGGCGATGTTCCCGCTGGGTCTCTACGAGCGTAATCTGCAGCCTAACCTGGACGGCCTTCTGATCGCCCACGTGAAGCAGCACTTCAGGCGAGCCGGCACGTGGGGCCAATACGCCCTCTACGTGCCGCGTGAGTCGTCGCCCTGAGGGCCGGTCAGACCGCGCTGCGGCCCCTCTCGCGACGCGTCAGCGGGCGCGGTTCCCTGCGGCCTCACGGGCGAAGCGGCGCGCCTCTTCGTCGCAGGCGTAGACGTCCTCGAGGCTCTCCACGGGCTCGTCGGCGAGCCAGGTGAGGCATTTCTCCACGATCTCGGGGATGTCGAGGAAGCCGATGCGACCGCCGAGGAACGCCTCCACGGCGATCTCGTTGGCGGCGTTGAGAACGATGGGCGCGGCCACGGTGCGCGGGGCGCGGCCGGCAGCCGCGGCGTCGCCGGCCACGAGGGCCGCCTTGCGCCCGGCCTCCTCGGCCAGGGCCAGGCAGCGGAACGTCTCGGTGTCGGGCTTGTGGAAGGTCAGCTCGGTGGCGAAGAGGTCCAAGCGCTTGACCATGGGCAGCGTCGGCCGCTCGGGGTAGGCGAGCGCCCAGCCGATGGGCGTGCGCATGTCGGGCGCGCCGAGGTGCGCGAGGATCGCGCCGTCGGCAAAGCGCGCCATGCTGTGCACGATGCTCTGCGGGCTGATCACGACCGCGATGCGTTCGTAGGGCACGCCGAAGAGGTAGTGCGCCTCGATGACTTCGAGGCCCTTGTTCATGAGCGTGGCCGAGTCGATGGTGATCTTCGCGCCCATCGACCAGTTGGGGTGCTTGAGCGCCTGCTCGGGGGTGACGGCGGCCAGGTCCGCGGCCTTGCGGCCGCGGAAGGGGCCGCCCGAGCCGGTCAGGAGGAGCTCCTCGAGGGCCGGGTCGGCGGGTGCGCCGGCGGGGCCGGCGAGCGCAGCCGCCCCGGCCCCTGCGGCGGGCGAAGCCGCCCCGGCCCCCCCGCCTCCCGCGGCGATGCACTGGAACAGGGCGCTGTGCTCGCTGTCCACGGGCAGGATCAGCGAGCCGCTGCGGCGCGACGCGTCGAGAACGAACGGGCCGCCGGCGACCATGCTCTCCTTGTTGGCCAGGGCCAGCGTGGCGCCAGCGTCGAGCGCCGCCATCGTGGCACGCAGCCCGGCGGCGCCGACGATGCCGTTGAGCACCGTGAGGGGCACGCCGGCCGCGGACGCGTCGGCGGCCGCGCGCGAGACGAGCTCCTGCACGCCGGCTTCGCCGGCGAGCACCAGGAGCTCGGGCGCCCGCGCGGTCGCCGCGGCCGCGGCCTTCGCGTCGCGCAGGCACACATGCTTCACGCCGTGAAGCGCCGCCTGCTCGAGCAGCAGATCGGCGTTCGAACCGGCCGCCAGGCCGACAAGCTCGCAGTTCGGGACGGCGGCGAGCACCTCCAGCGCCTGACGGCCGATCGAACCCGTCGAGCCGAGAATGAGCAGGCGTCTGGGGGCTGCTGCACTCTCGCGACCTTGATCCATCATTCCAGCGCCTCCTTGCAATCGTCCGTGGCCGGCGCGGGGTCGGCCGACTGCGTCGGCCCGCCCGCGCCCTCCTCAGTCTGCCACACCACGTAGAGAAGCAGGAGCTGGAGCAGCACCAGCAGGGCGTACTTGCTGGACAACAGCTCCGGCGCGGTCACCAGCGAGGACCGCGCCAGCAGCATGATCGCCAGGGCCAGCAGACCGAACAGCACGCTCCACACAGCCAAGTCCCGGCGGCTCATCGTAGCGATCACGGCGACCAGCACGGCAAGCGGGAACACGTAGAGCACCAGCTTGTAGTCGTGGCTGATGGCTGGGACGATGCCCATCACCGGCACGCAAGCGGCGGCGGCCAAGACGCCGCGCCGGTCGCTCCAGCCGCGTCGCGCGAGGAGCAGCAGGGTCAGTGCCCAAATCGCAAGTGGCACCAAGAGCAGAGGCACGTAGATCCAGGACGGCGCCCAGCTGGTCATCTGGCGCAGCACGTTGGCAAGAGCCGCGGCCGAGTGATTGCTCCACCAGAGAGAGCGCTGGTCGGACTGGATGGCGGTCAGCGCTGTCACCGTGTTCCGCACGTTGCCCGGTCCCGTTATCAGGAGCAGCATAGCGTTCGCAACGACCGCCGGCACGACCGCGCGCCAGCGATAGCGCCAGAACAGGACCACCAGAAGCACTCCCGGATAGAACTTCAGATTGATCGCCACCGCCAGCACGATGGCCGGCCACCAGGCCGAGCGCGGCAGACGCAGCATGAGCCAGATCGCGAGCAACGAAAAGAACAGGGCGTACAGGTCGATGTTGCCGCGCTCCACCTCGTACATGAACCCGAAGGACGTCATGAGCCAGAATCCGAGGACGAGGGCCAGCTGCGTCGCGTCAATCCGGCGCCCCTGCCCCGAAAGATCGGGATCGCAGGCCGCCTTCATGGCGAGCTTCGCGCTGAGAATCGCGGCGGCCACCGCCAGCGCTACGAGGATGCCGACCTGCGCGGCGTGCGCGGTCGAGAAGTCCAGGAGCGTGAAGGGCCGCCCCAGGAGCAGCGTCAGGGGTGGCCACCCGCTGTGCGCGGTGGTGAACGCTGCCGCGGGGTCGTAGAGCCCGTCGCGGAAGTCGATGCCGGTCGGCTTCGCCAGCGGCAGCAGCAGACCCCACGTGGCGCTCCCGAAGCGGAACCAGTACACGAGGAAGTTGCAGGCCACCCCGGCGGCCGCGACCACCGCGAGCCAGAGCACGGCGTTGAGCGACGTGCGCCCGACGCCGAAGGCGGCCAGCGCCGTGACCGTGCCCACGACGGCGAGCGGCAGCACGAACCACAGGTGCGGCACCACCACGAAATAGCCGCCGCCGCGGATCAGGACGAGCGCCGTCAGCAGCCAGCCGACTGCGCCCACCACGACCCCCGGCCACGCCCCCCGTTCCCTCATCGTCACCTCACGCTCCAGACGCCGTCCGGTCAGCGCGACGATCGGCCTTGCGGCCCGTCGTCGCGCCGCAGTCTACCGCTTCGCGGGCTCGCCGCACGACACCTGCCGGTCATTCCCGCGGCAGCCTCGCGAGCACCTCCGCCGTACTTTCGTCCGTCGGCTTGCGCTGGAAGGCGTACATCGGGCGCACCAGCACGGGCGGGTAGTCGAGGCCCCCGCTCGCAGCCTGCAATTCGGCGTCGCTCATGCCCGCGGTCGGGATCAAGTTGACGACGAGCGTCGGCACGATGCGGTGCCGGCGGTAATAGCTGATCGTCGCCTGACTCAGTTGCCCGGTCTCCCTGTCCGGCCCACTCCAATACGAGTTGGCGGCGATCTCTCCGTTCCAGTACAGGTAGTACCCGGACCCCTCCCACATCACGAGCAACTTGTCGTCGGGGAGCGCCTGCTCGTGCAGGTCGGCGGCGTAACTGTCCAGGAGGCGCCGCCGCTCCGGCGTCACCTTGATGCCCCACCACGGCCCCGAGTCGAAGCGGCTCGTAAGCTCACGGTACGAGACGTCGCGCTGCTGAAACTGGAACTGGAACATGACGGTCACGCCGACGATCGCCGTGAGAACCGCCAGCGCGAGCCACGGGACTCCCGCGCTGCGGGAGCCGGCCGACGGAAGGCCGGCGTCGCCCTCCCTGGGCCTCAAAGAGGGCGCAGAGAATCCCGGCGCCGGGACCGTAGGCCTCCCGACCGCCTCCAGCGCCCAGGCGAGAAACAGCCCGCTGGCGATGAGCGCTGGGGCCAGGCCGACGGCGGAGCTCACATAGCCGGCCGCGCTGGTGTAGGCGGTCATGGCTCCCGCGATCATCGCCGGCGCCCAGATCCAGATGAGCAGTTTGGCGCCGGTCTCGCGCCTTTCCCGCGGGATGAACACGTAGAGGAATGGCGCCATGAAGGCGTACACCTGCACGTACCCCGAGGCCCAAAGCAGGCCGCGCTGGGCGGCCAGCCAGAGCACCACCGGCAGGGCCGCGAGTAACGCGCGCCCCACCCGCGGCCAGCGCAGGAACACCAGGTACGCGACGAGCGCGGCGACGATGAGGTCCGGGCGCCACGTGATCCAGCGCCAGAGACTCTGCGCTACGTTGAGCGCCTTCGAGGACCCCCCGAGCTGGCCCAGCAGCCGCGCCCCCGACATCGTGAGCTGCCAGCTGCGCAGGATGTTGCGCGGCCCGAAGTTGAGCATCACCACGCCGAGCGGGACAAGCACCAGCGCGCCGCCGAGCACCCAGGCGCTGAGCGCGCGCCACGCACTCGGCCCGGTGGGCGGGCCTTCCGGGTCGGGCGGGTGCACGAACGCGCCCTGGGCCACCATGGCGGTGGCGCGCCGACCCTGGGCGAACGCCAGGAAGACCGCGTAGAACGGGATGATGAACAGCAGCGATGGGTAGACGGCTACGGCGACGCCGAAGGCGACCCCTGAAGCCAAGGCGAACCTCCTGCCTTTCCCGAAGAGCACGACCCAAGCCCCCAGCGCGGCGCCGAGCGTGAGAAACGCGAGAGCGATGGTGTTGTAGCTGAGCTGCGGCGTGGCCCAGAAGATGTAGGTCACGTACACGGTTGCCGCCAACGCCCCCAGCTCCCAGCGCACGAGGCGCCGCAGCAGCAGGAACACGGCGACCGCGACGCCGATCATCATGAGCAGGTACACGTGCCTCATGTAGAGCACGTAGCCGGTGACGTCGTAGTCCCTGATGACGGCGAACAGCTTCGCGAAGGGGTACATCACGAAGCCCGGGATCCCCGCCAGGTTCTGCTCCTGCAAGAACGGCTTGTCGCCGAGCGCCCAGCGCCAGGGGACGAGAACGTAGAAGCTCTCGTCGCGGAGATCCATCCCCCGGAAGAGCCGGAGCCAGGTGAGCACCAGGGCCGTCACAACGACTCCGATGGCGACGGCCGCGAACACAACGGGCGCCGCTCCGCGGCGCCGTGCCGCAGGTCCCCTCTGTTCTGACAAAGTCGCTATCGGTCCGACCTTCTCGCTCAACTGGCACGGTGGCTGCGCGAAGAGGCGAAGGCCCGTGCGTGATCTCGTCGTCTCTCTGGACCGGGCGCACTCCTCACTGCCAGCCACGTCGAGAGGGCCCAACGTGCGCAATGATAGCCGCACCACCGCCTACGGGCGAACACTCGCGGGCGTTTGGCGCCGTCCGACGCGTTCCCGGCTTGAGTGCAGCCGTTTCTCAAGGCGGCATGAGGTGATACGGTCTCTGCTCGTGCGGCTCCGAAGGACTCATTGAATGCCGTCTCCCGGATCTCGTCCACATGTGTGATGGCCATCATCCACTGACGCCGGACATGCGGCACGTCGTGCTTCGCACGGAGGGGCTTTGGGACGAGGTGCGGGGGGGCAACGTATTCGTCACCGGTGGAACAGGCTTCATCGGGCGCTGGCTGCTCGAATCTTTCCTTTGGGCGAACGACAAGCTGGCGTTGCACGCCCGGGTCCTCGTCCTGTCACGGCACCCGGACGCTTTTGCTCGTGCCTGCCCACGTCTCGCCGACCACCCGGCGATGACGCTTCTCAGAGGAGACTGCCGCACGTTCGAGCACCCTGACGGCGAGTTCAGTCACGTCCTGCATCTCGCCAAGGAGTCCGGACCTCCGGCGCTGGCACCGGGGACTCGGCAAGTCCTGGAGTTTGCCGCTTCGCACGGCGCGACGAAGCTGCTGTTCACCAGTTCCGGTGCCGTCTACGGCGGGCAGCCGCGAGATTGTGAACGCCTCCGTGAGGACTACGGCGGCATGCCCTCACCTGAGGACCGACACGCTGAGTACGCACTTGCCAAACAAACCGGCGAGCGGATGTGCTCCGCGGTCTCGGCCGACTCTCAGGTGCGCGCCAAGATCGCGCGCTGCTTCACCTTCGTCGGCCCCTACATGGACTTTGACGCCGGATACGCTATCGGGAACTTCATCCGGGACGCAGTCTGCGCCGACGCCGTGCAGGTGTCCGGAGACGGCACGGCGCTGCGCTCGTACCTGTACGCCGCCGATCTGGCCGTCTGGCTGTGGACCATCCTGTTCACGGGAGAAGACGCCGCGCCGTACAACGTCGGCTCGCCGGATCCCGTCGCCATCGGTGACGTCGCGCGGCTCGTGGCCCGCGTCGCAGGAGGCACCAAGCCCGTGCGGACGGCTCGGGCTCCCGACCAGGAACCCGCCCCACCGGAGCGCTACATCCCCGACACGTCTCGCGCAGCACTGCTCGGTCTGAGGGTCGAGATCGGCCTCGAAGACGCCGTGCGGCGCACGGTGGACTGGTACCGATCAACGCTCTGACCGCCGCCGGCGACATGGCCTCGCGGCAGCGCCGTCAGGCCGTGTTGAGCGTGCTCACCAGTTCACACACGGCATGGAGGGCGAAGCCGTGCGCCTCCTGGATGCGGGGCGTCGAGCCTGGACCGCCGGACACCATCACGTCCGAGAGTGCGCCCAGCTCCTCTGCGGCGTCCGGAGAGCCAACGAAGGCGGCCACGCCGACGCCGACGCGCCGCGCTTCGCGTGCGGCAGCCACCACGTTGCCGCTGGTGCCGCTCGTGGTGAAGCCGATCAGGAGATCGCCGCGGCGGCCGAGGGCGGTCACCTGTTGAGCGAACACGTTCTCGTAGCCATAGTCGTTGGCCAGTGAGGTGATGACTGCGGGGTCGACGCAGAGCGCTACGCACGGCAGGCTCATGCGTGACCCTTCGAACCGGCCCACGAGCTCAGCGGCCAAATGCTGGGCGTCGGCCGCCGAACCGCCGTTGCCGCACGTCATCACCTTGCCGCCGGCGGCAGCCGCCTGCACGATGAGACGCGCCACGGCGAGCAGGGTTCCCGCCTGCGAGAGCATGGCGCCGATCGCCTCGTCATGCGCCCGTGCCATCTTCTCGAGGCGCTCCCGCGCGCCGGATTCGTCTAAGCTTTGCACGGATGCCCTCCCCGCTCAATCGATCGTGGTGCGAATCTCCTGGTCACGCCGGTTCAAGTCTGTTCTCGCGCAGGATGACGACGGAGAGTCCCGAGCCGAGCTGCTCCCTCACGATCCCCGCTACCTCGTCCGAGTAGCTCGCGGCCATCACGATCACGGCGTCCACGGGATCGGTGCGGAGCGCCTCAGGGGCGACGATCGGCAGGTGCGTGGCCGGCGTGAACCTGCCCTGCTTGAACGGCGCCGAGTCCACCACGTACCGGATCCCGCTCGCAATGCCCGTCATGGCGATCGTCGCGAAGGCCTGATGCCCAGCTCCCCACACCGCGACCCGCCGCGCGGCGAAGCCTGCGAGGTAGGTCTGCAGCTCGTGCGTGAGCCGTCCCTGATGCTCGCGGAAGCCGGAGATGTCCAGCCGGTCACGTTTGCGCACGATGACGGAAAGCACATAGCCGTCACGCAGTTCATCGACCCTCAGCACCTCGAACCCGTTGATCTCGAGCGTGGTCCGCAGAGTCGCGGCCGTGAAGTACAGCAGATGGTCGCCGACGAACTCCGAGAACAACGTCTGCCGCACGACCATGTCGAAGTTCGGCACTTCGACGAGGCCGGCGGCCCCGTCCATCAGGTTGTCGGCGATGGCGCGCAGGGCCGCTCCAGGATCGGGCATGTGCTCGAGGAACATCAGGAGCAGGAAGCCGTCGAACGGCCCTTCGGCCCACGCGCCGGCGCCCTCACCGGGATAGCCTCGCGTGACACGCAGACCGCTCGCCACGCAGTCGGCCACCGCGCCTAACGAAGCCTCCAGGCCGAACGCCTCGACGTCCAGAGGCTGCAGGAGCGCCAGGAACTCACCACGTCCGCACCCTACTTCCACGATGCGCTTGCCGTGGAGGCCGTGGTCGTCGATGAACCGGGCGAACTGCTCCGACTTCGCCCGCCTGATCACGTCGGACACCGCGGCTGCGCGAATCACCTCGCGATAGTACGGCACCGGCTCGCTCGTCAGCTGCACGAGCCCGCATGCCGCACATTGGAGCACTTCGAGATCGACGCCCGTCTCGTCGACCAGAGCCGCCGCGTCAGGGAGCTCTTGCGCTGCCTTCGGCATGTTCGCGTACCGCGCCAGCGGCTCGTCAAACAGGCGGCCACCGCAGACGCGGCAGGCCCGCTCAGCCATTCAGCCCTCCGCCGGCAAGTCGGCTTCGCCCGCGGGGCCGGCCGAGGCATCGTCGAAATTGATCTTCTCGTCCTCGATCGCGAGCGGATGATTCTTGACCTGCGTGAGGATGGCCCCGACGTACTCACCGATGATGCCGATGAAGATGAGCTGCACGGCGGTGAAGAAGAACAACCCGATGACCAGCGGAGCCAGACCGAGCGAGAAGGTACTCCAGAACAGCACCTTGTAAACCAGATACGCAAGTGCGATGAACAGGCTGCCTCCCGCAAGGCAGAAGCCGGAGAAGGTCGCAAGCCTGAGCGGCAGCTTGGAGTGATTGACGAACCCGGTCATCGCGACACCGTATAGGGTGAAGAAGTCATGCTTTGACTTACCGTGCTTGCGCGGGGGCTGAACGAACGGGACCTCGGCCCTCTTGAACCCGATCTCACTGATGAACCCGCGGAAATACGGCTCGGGATCCTTGTAGAGCTTCAGGGCGTTCATCAGCTTGCGGTCGTAGAGCCCGAACCCAGTGAAGTTCTGGATGATCTCGTCGGAGTCCGAGAACCTGGACAGCAGCCTGTAGTAACTGCGGCGCATGATTGACATGAGCGACCTTTCGCGGCGTACATCCTTTACAGCCACCACGACCCGATAGCCCTCCTGCCACTTGCGGATCAGGTCCGCGATGAGTTCTGGGGGGTCCTGAAGGTCGGAGCTCATGAGGACGACCGCGTCGCCCGACGCCTGCAAGAACGCGTTGTAGCCCGACCGGATCGGACCGAAGTTGTTCGCATTCAGGATCACCCTGAACTCCTTGTCCTTCGCTGCGATCCGTCGAAGTATGTCCCGGCTACCATCCGTCGAGCAGTTGTCAGCCATCAGGATCTCGAAGGAATACTCGGGGAAGCCTCTCGTCACGGAAACGACGCGGTCGTAGAACTCCTGGAGGTTGCCCTCCTCGTTGAGGCAGCCACTGACGATGCTGATCTTCTTTCGCGCTGCCTCGATCATCGCAGTCTCTCCACCGGAAACCCGTCGATGTTGTCGTGCGTGTAGTGGTCGCTGCGGTAGATGTCGCAGCGGCTGCATGAGTAGTTCTCGCCCTTGCGGCCCTCGAGTTGCAGCTTCTGGAACTCATGCCAGGCATCGGATCTCCAGATATCTCGCAGGCTGAGCTCGTCGACGTTTGCCAGGTTCGTGCCGCCGATGAAGTCCACGCAGCACGGGGACACGTCTCCAGTGCTGCGAACAGCCATGGTCGTGAAGGCCATCGGGCAGGCGATTCTCTCCGTGCTGTTGGCACTCAGGTCACGTGCGACGCTCTGCGCGTCGTCCCCGTAGTAGGTCGCGATGAAGTCGGCCCCCTTCACCATGATCCAGCTATGCGGCTTGTCGAGATACACCTCGTCCGCGACGTCTGCATACATGGCTGCGAAGCGTTCGTTTTCGTCGCTGTAGGCATCAAGCATCTTGCAGCTGACAAAAGGCTTCTCCGAGCGGTGCGCCTGTTTCACTTCTTGCAGGATGCGAAGGTTGTCGTGAATTGCGCCGGGCAGGATGGGTGACCGGGTGACCTCGCGATGCCGGACCATGTCCGCAGAGTAGATCGACACTCGAACGTAGTCCAGCTGACATTCCACTAGGCTTTCGGCAAGCTCCCGAGTCAAGAGAGAAGCGTTCGTTGTCGTCTCGATTCGCTCGGCGACCTCCCCCTTGCTCGCGATTCGAAGCATCTCCGCAAAATCCGGCGAGACCAGAGGTTCCCCATACAAGCTCAGCTTCAGCACCTTGTGCTTGCCTCCGGGCCAGTCGCTGAGCTGCTTGATCACCCGACGGAAGCGCGGCAGGGGCATGTGCATCCGACTACGCGTGAAGTAGGACGGGCCTTCGATACTCTGGAAGCACTGGATGCAGCGATAGTTGCATAGACTCGACGGCTCGATGAGCACGGTGAATGGCTTCTCAAGCGGCAGAACCTCCATTAGGTCCTGCCGGTCCGTCGCCTTCAAATCCGTATACTTGATCATGGACCTACCTTGCCCCCAGTTCACACGCCGAGTGTCGGGAAATCGCCCCGCATCCTCTCCGAGTCACCCTGCTAGGTCTGGCTCTCCGGCCCTGTCTCGCGCACAGAACAGTCGATTCATCGCCAGCACCTAGCCTGACGGACCGAGCGGTCGGCCAAGACTAGAACACAGGGATGTCACCAGGCTCATAGAGCTTCACGATTTGGATGGCCTCATCTTCGAGATACTTGACGCTCTCGTAGATTTCGTCCTGGAATACCGCACTCGAGATGATCAGCCTTGATATGCCGAGCTCTTCTATCCTATCTGGCGACTCTATGACATAACCCATGAAGCTGGTTCCCCACTTCAACGGGTTGCTGTCGAAGAAGTGCAGTGTGCAATGCAACTCGCGGTCAAGCCGATTCAGCATGTCGAACATGTTTTCGGAATGGTAGCCAACTCCGTAGATGCCGACATTCAACCCATCGGTATCGTTGAACGCCAAGTCGAGCCTCTTGTTCACTCCTCGGATGTCATACCCATACTTCTCTCCCCAGGCGAAAATGGTGTCGAGCGTGCGAATGATACTGATGTGTTGAGTGCATCTCAGCTCACATTCGCCACATTCGATGCAGGGGTTTGTATCGAATTGGGGGAGCACCCTCCAATCCATCTTCAGTTTCTCAAAGACACGTGCTGCCCTCGCCCGCTCCGCGGATGCGACGTCTGGGTCATCGCCATCCTGATGCGCCGGACTCAGCATGCTCATGTTGAACGCGTCCATGTACTTGTAGAGCGGCAGATCGACCGGGCACCCATCGCAGTAGCGGCAGGTGGTGCACAAATGGTCGTTTGCCAGCATGCTCCTCTGCTCCAGGTCCCGAATGCGCGCCGGGCCCAAGCGTCGGGGATCCGAAAGCGACGACACGTTCATGTCTACCTCCTCCCGGTTCTTCATCCCAGAAAGAACGGAGGTGACTGCGTCGTGTGATGCGACGAACCTTAGCGCCGAAGCGACAGGGTCCTCTTCCGGCTGATGAACGAGGAAGTCGAAGTAGCCGCGACCATTGGGGATCAGTCCACCGTGCAGAGGGTTCATGACTATCACGCCCAGTCCCTTCCGATGAGCCGCTTCCAGTCCCTTGCGCCTGTATCGGAAGTTCAGGGCGTTGTAGCCGATGGTCACACCTTCGAAGCAGCCATCGTCGACTATCTGCGAAACCTCATCCCCGGTGCAGTGCGTCGAGAACACGATGTGCTCGACGAGCCCTTCCGCTTTGGCCCGAAGCGCCCCCTCGTACGGCCCGCCCTTGGCCATAATCGCTCGATACTGATCCATGTCGATGATGGCCCACATGTTGAAGAAATGGATCCTCGGAAGTCCAAGGCGCTTCAGCGACGTCTCGATACGCCAGCGCACTGCATCAGCCGTCTTCTCGGCCAGAATGGTCGACTTGGTGGCAACGTAGACGGGAGACGAGACCTCTTGGAACGCCCGGCCGAAGATGATCTCGCTTTGGCTGTTGCAGTAGTTCGGAGCCGTATCGAAGTAGTTGATTCCCTGAGAAGCCGCGTACTTCACAAGGTCAACGCATCGCGCCAGCCCCTCCGGATCGCGAGTGTCCTCATCCGCGAACCGCAGCCCACCGAAGCTCAACAGGGAGATTGACTTCCCGGTTCTCCCATAGTCGCGATACAGCACGCGTCACTCTCGCGAGTCGGCCAAGTCTTCGCCGGTGAAGACTTCCTCCCACCAGACCGGCCGTATTCGACCGAACGTGGGCGTGAGATACTTGGCGATGAAAGGCTTGTTCTCGGCACACAGGCACTGGAGTTGGGGCTCCCTGAACCACCGTACGCGCGCCATTCTCCTAAGAATCTCGCTCAGCCGATCCTCCTTGACGTTGCCGAAGGTGATTGGCAGGCCATAACAGGGATACGCCTCTCCGTACTTCGTTATGTAGATGTTGATGTTTCCTGCCTTGCACCCGTAGTCAATCCCATATGCACCGAAGATGTCCCTATGGAAGACCGGGTACTTCTGACTGATCTGCCACATGGCCCTGGTGTCGTCCTCCGTGATCTGCAGATCGGTCTGTCCGTCGAGCTTGCCCATAGCCACTAGGACGAGGACGTTGATGTCGATGTCGTTCTCCTGGCCAAACTGCGCCAACCTCTCCATGTGCCCATTCCTGATGTTCTCGCTCGTGGCAACCGTATTGACGATGGCGTGCAAGCCGGCGCGTCTAGCCGTAAAGACGGCTGCGATGGCTCTCTGATAGACCTTGGCGTTGCGGTTTTCGTTGTGGACGTCCTCTTCGATGTCGTCGATGCTAATCTTGACCTTGTCGACGCCGATCTCCATCAGGTGCTGAGCGACGCCTTCCGTGATGAGCAAGCCGTTGGTGTCCAGCCCTATGTAGAACCTGTCGGGGCCAAGGGCCTGAATCATCGCGTCGAAATCCCTGAACATCAGCGGCTCCCCGCCCGCAAGATTCACTTGAGCAATGCCTAGCGTATCGGCCTGTGTTGCGAGGCTGCGGATGTCATCGACCGTCAGCGCCGGTGCGTCATAGCGCATGTTGTCTATGCAACAGTGCTTGCACTTCAGATTGCAGACGGTGTCATACGCGATGGCAATCAGAGGAAGGAACTCGCCACGGCCGATTCTGTCCGAGAGTCTGACTATCTTCTCGTAGACCAAGGGCTTGTGGTTCCGGAGCTGTTCCCTTCGCTGCTGCTGGATCATGGTCTTGGGGTCAGACATGTGTTTCTCCCTCGCAATGCGTCGCAACGAGTCGGTCGACACGGAAGTTGGCGTCAATGGCAAGCGTGCTCTACATCTGGACCGCAAGAGCGAAAGACGGGCCCGATGATGTCGCGTCTGAAGGGGTACGATCACCGCTCGGCGCGCGGCGCGGTTCACTCCCCGCGCGCGTCGGTGCGACCCGAATGAGAGACCGCGGCAGGTCAGATCGCATAGCAGACCGTCTCGTACTCGAGATTGGTGTGGTGTCTCAGATAGATCCTGTAGTCCGGCACAAGTGACGTAATGTACAGCGGAATCTCCCACAGGTGCCTGAAGTCGTGATAGACGCAGACCGCCAGCTTGGGTCTGTGCGTGACGATGGTGCGGCGAGCTCCTCTCAGAGCGCGTAGCTCGGCGCCCTCGATGTCCATCTTGATCAGCGTCGGCCTCTCGTCCCCCAGAACATCGTCCAGAGGGACGACGTGCCCTCTGCCTTCGCCGCTCCCAATCGCGCTCTGGGTCTCGGCGATGCTGAAACTGACGTCGCATTCGCTGTCCCAAGCTCCCAGATTGTACGTCTCGATCCGGCTCGAGCCAGGCATTCGACGCACGCCTTCCTGCAGCGCTGAATAGTTGTTGCGGTCAATCTCAAACGCCAGCACCCGATCGAAGCGACCTCGTGTCAGCGCACTGAACGCCCGGATGGTATCGCCGTCGTACGCGCCGACGTCTACGAGTCGTTCGCGATCCGACAACGCAATAACATCCCGGGGGAAGTACTGGTCGCCCTGACACACGTCGGCCATCACATTGACGTCGCCTCCCGCAGCAAGCACTCGAGTGACGATGGCGTCGAAGACCTGACGAGACTGGGCATCCGACAAGAGCTCTGCGACCGAGCCCAATCGAGCGACGATCTCCTCGGCTGGTGTGACAGACAGGAAGTCAGCGATATCGAGCGCATTCTTGTGGATTACGTCGACGAACGGCGCCCCACGTGACTGCAGCATCGTGGCAACCGGCTGGAAGTCCCCAATTGTCACAAACACAGCACACTGTCCTGCGAGCGACGTCAACTCATCGGTTGAAATGCACGCGAGGCCACAGAAATCCTGCCCCCACTTCGCGCTGTCACTGTCACAGCAGAAGTCGATAGGCCGCTGAACGTGAGCATTCCAGCTTGAAACGATCTCACGGAAGATGCTCCCGCAGCCGTACAGCACGACGAACCTGTACGGCCGCGTCCTCTCGACAAGCTCCTGGCGATAGTCGCGACGTTCCGCCAGCAAGGCGCCAACGCGTTCGCGTACGCTCGCACCGTAGCTCGCTGTCGTGTCATTCATGGCGTATTCCTCGGGTGAACTCAGAGAAGCCGCAATGGCTGTTGTCAGCCGGTGCTCGTTCATTGGTGCCGCGCAGAACTAGCGATCATGTTCTCGGCGACCTCCTCTGGCGGCAGGTACGGCCACATGTCCTCGAGCGGCTTGGAGAGCATTCCGCCCTCGGGTGTCTTCATGGCCTGGACTCTTGGAGCGGTAACATGAGACCGGGACACGCGTATGCGGCAGAGGGCAGCATCATCGCCGTCGAGTGTGCGAGCTATGGAGCCGGCGAGCTCGCAGTGGGCCACAGCCTCTTCACAGCGGATGCCGTAGGCAGCCGCGACAGCGCACACATCGGGCAGCGTCAAGCCGCTGTCCGGCGAGGATCCGACGTAGCGACCATCGAACAGGTTGCGCTGCGTCGCCATGATGCTGCCGTACCCTTCATTGTCGAGGATGAACATCTTGATCGGCAAGCGCAACCGCACCACGGTCTCCAGTTCCTGGATGTTGAGCTGGAAGGCACCGTCGCCATCGATCAGGACGGTGCGCCGGCCGTCCTCGGCGATGCAAGAGCCGATCGCATACGGCAGGCCGAATCCCATGGCGCCGAGACCGGCGGCGTTCTTGATCTTCTGGCCTTCCTTCACGCGCATCGCCTGGTACGTGACTTCGCCCGCTGCCCCCGAGCTCTCCGGGGTGATCACATCGTCCTCCGCCAGTAGCCCGAAAAGCACGTCGATGAACACGTAGAGGTTGATGTCGTTCTCTTCGCGATACTCGTCCAGCACGACCGGATACCGGTCCTTGAGTCGACGGCAGTAGGAAAGCCAGGGCTCCCTGTCTCGCGCGACGACCTGCGGCTGCCGCTCGCACAGTGCCCGCACGAAATCGCCGGCGTCCGCCACGAGGGAGACGTCGAGACCCCGGATCTTGCGGATCTCAGCTTCATCGATGTCGACCATGACCTTCTTCGCGTTCCTGCCGAAGGCGGCGGAGTCGAAGGCCGTCACGCTCGGCTCGAGGCGACTGCCGACGATCAGCAGCAGGTCGCAGTTCTGCACGATGAAGTTGGCCGTTCGGCACCCCATGATCCCCGGGCTGCCGAAGTTCAACGGATGGTCATAGCCGAGGCAGTCGATGGTCTTCCACGTGAGCAGCATTGGGATCTGATTGGCCTCGGCGAAGCGGCGCAGGAGGTCCTGCGCGCCGGCCAGCTTCACGCCGTTGCCTACCAGGATCGCGGGGCGCTCGGCGGCGCTCAGCAGCGCCACGATCTGCGAGACGGGCTCGTGGAGCCGGTTTGGATCGGCATCCGTCGGGTCCGCAACGAACCCTGCGAGATCTGCTTCGGCCACCATCGCGGCTTGAACGTCCAGCGGGATGTCCAGCCACACCGGCCCCATGCGCCCGCTCGTCGCCTCGTGCCACGCCCGTTCCAGGTGATAGCGGATCTCGGTGGGCTCCAGCACGGTCACGGCGTATTTGGTGACGGGGCTCACCATCGCGACGATGTCGACTTCCTGCGAGCCCATCTGACGGACGCCGCTGTCCATCTTCAGGTCAGGCCGTTTGGCCTGCCCCGAGATGAACACGCACGGCGTCGAGTCCAAGAAGGCGGCCGTTACGCCTGTGATGGCATTGGTGCCGCCGGGTCCCGAGGTCACGAGCCCTACTCCGGGCACGTTCGTGTACTGGCCGTAGGCCTCGGCGGCGATCGACAGCGCCTGCTCGTGCAGGAAGACCGTGTAGTCCAGTCCTTCACACGCGCCCAGCGAATCATCCAAGTGCATGGCGCCGCCGCCGGGCAGCATGAAGACGTGACGCACCCCGCGGGCGACGAGGAACTCCATGACGTAGTCGGACAGTTTCACGAGTGCGGCCATCCTCTAACCGTCGGCCAGCAGACGATCGAGCAGTTCGCGAACCGCGCCGTGGCCGCCGTATGCCTCTGTGACGAAGGCCGCAACGGCCCGCGCCGCAGGATGGCCGTCGCCCGGTGAGACCGGGAAGCCGCTGGTCTTCAGGGCCGGGACATCGTTGACGTCGTCGCCCATGAACGCGACCTCGTCGAGGCCGAGCCCGCAGGCGGCGGCGAACTCGCGAAGGGCCGACGCCTTGTCCTTGCAGCCCTTGTACACCTCCGCGATGCCCATCTTGACGGCGAACCGGTCGACGAGCGGGCTATCCTCGCCGGAGATCAGCGCGAGCGTCAGTCCGGCGTTGCGCGCCAGGGACACTCCCATGATGTCGCGGAAGCAGAAGCGCTTCCATTCTTGTCCGTCGGGGCCCCACCAGACGGCGCCGTCCGTGAGGACCCCGTCCACATCAAAGGCTACGGCTCTGACGCGGGTCACAGGCGGGCTCCGACGCGACGCAGCTTCCTGATGATCGGCTTCTCGCTTTCATACACGCACTTGTTGCCGTCGCCCATGGCCAGCTCCACCAGGCGGATGTCCCGCACCAGCCTGGCGATGCCGCTGGGGCCAAGGGATGCAGCCTGGTCCGAGCCCCACATGGAACGCTCCATGGTGATGTGACGCTCGACGATACAAGCGCCCAGCGCCGCGGCAGCCGATGAGGTGGGGATCCCGGTCTCGTGTCCGGAGTAGCCGACAGGCACTCCGTATCTTGCGGACAGTTCGGGGATAGCCTTCAGGTTCAACTCGTCGTAGTTCGACGGATAGGTGCTGGTAGCATGCAGGATGACGAGATCATCCTTGCCGAGCACCTCCACCGCATGGTCGATCTCCTCGAGCATGCTCATGCCGGTCGAGAGGATCACCGGGCGCCCCTTGCCGCGGTGATACCGCAGGAGATCGTCGTCGGTCAGGCTGGCAGAGGCGATCTTGTAGCAGGGCGGCTCGAACTGCTCCATGAAGTCCACCGAACCCTCGTCCCAGCAGGACGCGAACCAGGCGATGCCGAGCTCTCGGCAGAAGCGATCAATCTCACGGTACTCATCGAGCCCGAACTCCAGCCCGCGCTTGAGGTCGCCGTTCGTGGGTCCGAACGGGTTCTCTCGCGGCTTGGCCAGTTCTTCCGCGGAGTACACCACATCGACCGTGCGCTTCTGGAACTTCACCGCGTTGCAGCCGGTGGCCTCCGCCATATCGATCAACTGTTTGGCAAGCTCGATATCCCCGTTGTGGTTGATGCCGATCTCGGCCACTATGTAACAGCAGTTGCCATCCCCGACCTTGGTGTCGCCGATCTTGACTTCGGTCATCAGAGTATCCCTTCTCGAGAAGACAGGTCGTCGGCCGGCATCATTTCCGCACGCCCGTCCTAGCCGACTGATATCGGCTTTTCACGGCCGCCCTTGAAGCTGAAGTACTTGTGACTCAAGTAGCTCGCTATGACCATGGCGGCCGTGAAGAGGGCCTGGGTCACATAGATATTGAACGGAAGCACTCTCAGGAGGATCGGCAGCCCGATGAGACCTGCGCACAACGTGCCCACGTACACCAGAGAGAATCGCGGCAGTTCGCGCCACACGCTGCCCTTGCTGCGAAAGACGAAGTAGCGATAGCAGATGTACGCGTTGAGAACGGCCGGGAACCAGGCCAGCACCAGGATGAAGAGGTAGAAGATGTAGTCATGGAGCAGATACTGCATGAGGGCCCAGACTACGTACCCGAACAGCGTGTTCCAGGCACCGATCACGAGGTAGAGGATCTGCTCATGGCGCCGGCCGTAGAACCGTGCCGGACGCCCCAACAGGCGATGGCGCTCAAACTGCTGCACGAAGCCGTCCACGTGGCTCATGACGCTCACGACATCCGCCGCCCACACGCCGTCGCAGTCTGCGCGGCCAGGTACTCCAGCATCTGACCGGTAAGTCCTGGGTACACGCCCACCCAGAACGCGTCGTCCATGATGCGGTCGGTGGCCGCCAAGCCGCCGGCCACACGGTAGCCGGCGTCGGAGCGACCCGCCTCGGGCGCCGCGCGCATGGCGTCGAAGCACGGCTGGCGCACCATGTTGCCGGAGAAGAGCATGCGGGTCTGGATCTTCGCCGCTTCGAGGTGCGAGACGATGGCATCGCGCGTCAGGCCGGCGGCCTTCGCCTCTTCCGTCAGTGTGAGCAGCAGGCCGAACCAGCTCGGCTCGCTGCCGGGGGTGGCATCCTGGACGTGAAGCAGGTCGGCGAGCGGCGCGAGGAGGCGCGACAACGTCGCGTGGTGCTCGCGCCGCAGCCTGGTGAACTCGGGCAGCTTGGCGAGCTGCGCGCAACCCACGGCAGCCTGCATCTCCGTGACCTTGAGGTTGTAGCCGAACTCGGAGAACACGTACTTGTGATCGTAGCCGAACGGCAGCGTGCCGAACTGATGGCCGAAGCGGTGACCGCAGCTGTCGTCCTGCCCGCTGCGGCAGGTGCAATCCCGGCCCCAGTCCCGCAGGGAGGCCAGGATCTCGGCCAGCTGCGCATCGTCCGTATACACCGCGCCGCCCTCGCCCATGGTTATGTGATGCGGCGGATAGAAACTCGAGGTCGCGATGTGACCAAAGCCCCCGGTGCGCCGGCCGCCGTACCGCGACCCGAGCGCGTCGCAGTTGTCTTCGATGAGCCAGAGGCCGTGCCGCTCGCAGAGCCCAAGCACGGCCGCGACGTCGAACGGGTTGCCGAGTGTGTGTGCGAGGAACACGGCCTTGCTGCGCGGCCCTATTGCCGCCTCGAACTGCTCGACGTCGACGTTCGCCGTGTCGGGGCGCACGTCCACAAACACGGGTACAGCCCCGAACTGGACGATTGGCGCGACCGTGGTCGGGAAACCGGCGGCGACCGTGATGACCTCATCCCCGCGCCTGATGCGCCGCTCCCCAAGCCTAGCGGACGTTAGCGCCATGAAGGCCAGAAGGTTCGCCGATGAGCCCGAATTGACGAGGAGGCAGTGCTCCACGCCGAGATAGGCGGCAAGCTCGCGCTCGAACCGGTCCGAGTAGCGGCCATACGTGAGCCAGAAGTCGAGCGAGGCGTCGACGAGCAGGTCGAGCTCCGCTTCGTCGAAGACGCGGGCGCCATAGGACAGCCGCGTCTGGCCGGGCACGAACGGCGCCGGCCCGCCCCAGGTGGCGCGGTAGTACTCGGCGGTCAGCGCGCGGATCTGGGCGCGCAGAGCGTCGCTCTCCGCCGCGCTCACGTCGAGGCCTCCGAGACGGCCCACGCCGCGTCGCTGCGAACCGCAGCCTTGCAGTACACGGCGATGTCGCCGCGACAGCGCTCGAGGAGAGCCGGCGCCTCGGTGCCGTCGTAGAACGCCTTGTACCAGCGGGCCGCCGCGCCGACCGCGCCGGCGACAGACCACGCGGCGCGCCAGCCGAGCTCGCGCTCGGCCTTGCCGGCGTTGAGTACGAGGAGGCCGGCTTCATGGGGCTGCTGCGCAGCCCCCGGCGCCGGCCGCCATTCGCCGTCACCCCAAACATCGACGAACAGTTCCACCACCTCGCGGACCGTGACATTGCACTCCGCGCCGGGCCCGAAGTTCCAGGCGCCGTCGAGCGCGCTCGCCTCGTCGCCGACGTCAACCACCCCACGCCACAGGTCAGCGCCCAGCGACAGATAGCCGGAGAGAGATTCCAGCACGTGCTGCCAAGGCCGTACCGCGCCGGGGCTGCGGACATCGATGGGGACGCCGGCGCTCAGCGCTCTGGCGCAGTCCGGCAGAATGCGGTCCTCACCCCAGTCACCTCCGCCGATCACGTTGCCGGCGCGTGCGGTCGCCACTCGGGGCATCCCGGGCGCGCTGAAGAAGCTCCGCCGATAGGCCACGGTGACGAGCTCGGAGCAGCCCTTGCTCGAACTGTAGGGATCGAAGCCGCCGAGCGCGTCTCCCTCCACATAGGCGTGACCGGTCTCGGCGTTCTCGTAGCACTTGTCGCTGGTCACGTTGACGACGGCGCGCGGACCGCGGCCGGAGGCCGCCAGCGCGCGCACCTCTTCGAAGAGGTTGACCGTGCCCATCACGTTGGTCTCGTAGGTCAGGTGCGGCTCGGCATACGAGCGCCGCACCAGCGGCTGGGCCGCCAGGTGGAAGACGATCTCGGGGGCGGCCATCTCGAGCGCCTGCCCCAGAGGACGCCGCTCGCGCACGTCGGCGCGCAGGTCGGTGAAGCGGCCGGCGCCCATGGGCCGCTTGGCCTCATCTCGACCGATGCCAGCGGCCTCGAACAGATTCGGCGCGGTGGGCGGGTCCAGCGCGTACCCGGTCACGTCGGCCCCCAGGTCCAGCAACCACTGCGTGAGCCACGCTCCCTTGAAGCCGGTGTGGCCGGTCACGAAGACCCGCCGGCCCGCATAGACGTCTCCGAACATCACCATGTCTTCCAGGGTGCGCGGCCGGAGTCCCACAACTCCTCCAGGATGCGCTTGTCGCGCAGGGTGTCCATGGGCTGCCAGAAGCCGCGGTGCCGATAGGCGTCAAGCTGACCGTCAGTCGCCAGGCGTTCGAGCGGCTCGCGCTCGAAGAGCGTCGCGTCACCGGCGATGTAGTCGAGCACGGAGGGCTCCAGCACGAAGAACCCGCCGTTCATCCAGGCCCCGTCGCCGCTGGGCTTCTCGACGAACGAGCGCACCGTCTCCCCGTCGTCGGCCAGCTCGAGGGCGCCGAAGCGACCGGGAGGTTGCACGGCGGTCACCGTCGCCAGCCTGCCGTGCGCGTCGTGATAGGCCAGCAAAGCTCGCAGATCGATGTCTGCGACACCGTCCCCGTACGTCATCATGAAGCGCTCGCCGCCGAGGTACGACGCGACGCGCCTCAGGCGCCCGCCGGTCTGCGTCTCGGCGCCCGTGTCCACCAAAGTCACGCGCCACGGCTCCACAGCGTTCTCGTGGACCTGCATCCCTCGCCCCTGAAGATCGAAGGTCACGTCCGAGTTGTGCAGGAAGTAGTTGGCGAAGTACTCCTTGATCAGGTAGCCCTTGTACCCGAGACAGACCACGAACTCGGTGAACCCCTGCTCGCCGAAGCCCTTCATGATGTGCCAGAGGATGGGGTGCTCGCCGATCTCGGCCATCGGCTTCGGTCTGACCTGGGTCTCCTCCGACAGGCGCGTGCCCAGCCCGCCGGCGAGAATGACGACTTTCATCGGGCCTCCTGCCATTCGCCCTTCTCTTCCCCTATCGGCTCACCGACCACACCACAGTAGCCCGGAAAGCCGACTCTGGGGGATTCGTCGCCCACAGGTGCGAACCCAGGCCTCACTCATCGTCCGGCACCTCAGAACTTCAGCACCACGGTCAGCAAGAAGTACGCCGCCACGGCGGACCACATCAGCGCGTCAAACCGATCGAGCACCCCACCGTGCCCGGGGATCCCCCGTCCCGAGTCCTTGATCTGCACATCGCGCTTGATGAGGCTCTCGAAGAGGTCGCCGAGCGGCCCCACGACGGCGATCACGGCGCCCAGCGCGACGGAGTCGACCGGCCCGAGGTCGGTGTACAGGCCGATGAAGACCACGAGGAGCACGGTGCCGATGGCGCCGCCGGCGAAGCCCTCCCAGGTCTTCTTCGGCGAGAGCTTCGGCGCCATCGGCGTGGAGCCGAAGAACCTGCCGGTGAAGTACGCCATGGTGTCGCCGGCCCACGTCCCGAAGATCACCGTGAGCACCGCGGCGGCGCCGATGTCCAGTCGCCGCAGCAGAAGCAGAGCGCTGAAGCCGAGCCCCAGATACAGGATCCCGAGGAGGGTCACGGCCATGCGCACGGTCACCCCGCGCTTGGGCCCGACGAGCAGCCCGGAGAGTGCCACCAGTAGCATCCCCAGGGCGATGGCGCCGAGCAGCCCGAAAGGCGAGCGGAACCACGCCATGTACATCATCACGCCGACGGCGACGAAGCCCGCCAGCGGCAGCGGCTTGTACCTGTGGACGAGCCGGTAGAACTCGTTGAGGCCGATCAACGCCAGGGCGAGCATCACGAAGAAGTAGACGAGCCCGCCGTGGAGGACCAGGACAACGGCGAGCACGGCGAGGACGACGCCGGTGATGACGCGCGTCGTCACGACGCGCCCTGCGCGCCGGCACCGGCCTCGACCCTGTTCCCGCCGTCAGCCTCGGCGCGCTTTTCGCCCCCGGCCTCGGCGCCAGTCTCGGCCCTGTTCCCGTTGACCGCCCCGCCGCGCCCCCCAAAGCGCCGCTGCCGCCGCGCATACTCGGCCAGCGCCTCGTCGAGCGCCGCCTCGTCAAAATCGGGCCACAGCTTGTCGCTGAAGTACAGCTCGGAGTAGGCGCACTGCCAGGGCAGGAAGTTGCTGGTGCGCAGCTCGCCCGAGGTGCGGATGAGCAGCTCGGGGTCGTGCATCTCTGGCGCGTACAGGTGGCGGCGGAAGTCCTCCTCCGTCGCCTCCTCCCCGCGCGCCTGCTCCCCGAGTGCGGCCGGCCCCGCGGCCGCCGCAGGCTCGCCGCGTGCATCCCGCGCGGCCGCCGCAGGCGCGCCGCGTCCCGCCCGCTCGGCCGCCAGCCCCGCGGCCGCGTCCAGCAGCTCCCGGCGGCCGCCGTAGTTGAAGGCGATGTACAGCGTCATCCTCGTGTTGGCGGCGGTGAGCGCTTCGGCCTCCTCGATGCGGCGCACCAGCTTCTGCGGTACGCCGTCACGACGCCCGACGAAGCGCACGCGCGCCCCGCGCTCGTGCATGTCGGGCACCTGCGAATCTATCATCTCCACGAACAGGTCCATGAGCGCCGCCACCTCCGCCGGCGGGCGGCTCCAGTTCTCGGTGGAGAACGAGTACACCGTGATCTCGCGGATGCCGAGGTCCAGGGCGTGCTCGAGGACGCGGCGCAGCATCTTCGCGCCCGCCCGGTGCCCCGCGGCCACGGGCAGCCGCCGGCGCTGCGCCCAGCGTCCGTTGCCATCCATGATGATGGCGATGTAGCGCGCAGTCGCGCCGCCCGCCGCAGGCTCGGCGGCGCCGCGCGCGCCCCGCAGGCGCCAGCGCGCGACCCAGGTGCGCCACGAAGCCATCAGCCCTGCCCCACGTCGTCGGCCCCGTCCACGTCGTCGGCCCCTCCCAGTCGTCGGCCCGTCGTGCGGCGGAGCCTCAGACCTCGAGGATCTCCGCTTCCTTGTGCTTGACCAGCTCGTCGATGCCGTGTACGTGCGCGTCGGTGAGCTTCTGCAGCTCGTGCTCGGCGCGCTTCTCGGCGTCCTCGCCGACCTCGCCGTCATGGGCGAGCTCCTTGAGGTCCTTCATGCAGTCGCGGCGCACGTTGCGCACCGCTACGCGGCCGTCTTCGGCGAGCCTGTGCACGAGCTTAACGAGCTCCTTGCGGCGCTCCTCGGTGAGCGTCGGGATCGCCAGGCGGATCACGACGCCGTCGTTGTTCGGGTTGAGCCCGAGGTCCGACTCCATGATCGCCTTCTCGATGCTCTTCATGGCCGTCTTGTCGAAGGGCTGCACCGTCACGAGGCGCGGCTCGGGGGCGGCGATGTTGGCCATCTGCTTGAGCGGCGTCGAGGTGCCGTAGTAGTCGACATGGATGCGGTCGAGCAGCCCCACACTGGCGCGGCCGCTGCGCACCGTGTTGAACTCGGTCTTGACGGCCTCCACGGCCTTGTCCATGCGGTGCTTTGCGTCTGCGAGCAGCTCCTTCTCCACGGGTCCTCCCTTTCCCGAGGTCAGCTCCCGGCGGGCGTGCGCACCACGGTGCCCACGCGTTCGCCCGAGAGCACGCGCACGATGTTGTCGCCGGTCATCTTGAAGACGTGGATGGGCATCTTGTTGTCCATGCAGAGGCTGAGCGCGGTCGTGTCCATCACTTTGAGACCGCGCTCGATGGCCTCGAGGTGCGTGAGCTCGGGGATGAACTCGGCGGCCGGCTCTTTCTCGGGGTCGGCGGAGTACACGCCGTCGTACCGACGCTTGGCCATGAGGATGGCCTCGGCCTCAAGCTCGAGGGCGCGCAGCGCCGCCGCGGAGTCGGTGCTGAAGTACGGGTTGCCGGTGCCGGCGGCGCAGATCACCACGCGCCCCTTCTCGAGGTGACGGATGGCGCGCCGCCGGACGTACGGCTCGCAGACGGCGCGGATCTCGAAGGCGCTCATCACGCGCGTGTCGACGCCCTCTTCCTCCAGGGCGTCCTGAAGGGCGAGGGCGTTCTGCACGGTGGCGATCATGCCGATGTAGTCGCCGGTCGCGCGGTCCATGCCGGCGGCAGCGGCGGCCATGCCGCGAAAGATGTTGCCGCCGCCGACCACGATGGCGATGTCGACGCCCAAGCTGCGCGCGACCCTGATCGAGCTGGCCACGCGCTTGGTGGTCGCCGGGTCGATGGCCCTCGTCTCGGCCCCCAGCGCCTGCCCGCTCAGCTTGAGGAGGACGCGGTGAAAGGCGGCGATCGGAGGATCGGCCTCCACAGCCGTCAGGCCTCGGCGCCCATCTCGCCGAGCTGGAAGCGGGCGAAGCGCCGCACTTCCACGTTCTCGCCGATAACGCCGACGAGGTCGGTGCGCAGCTGTTCGATCGTCCGGTCGGTGTCCTTGATGAAGGGCTGCTCCATGAGGCACGTCTCGGCAAAGAACTTCTCGAGCTTGCCGGTGACGATCTTCTCGAGCACGTTCTCAGGCTTGCCCTTGACCTGCTCGGCGTAGATGGCCTTCTCGCGGGCGATGACGTCCTCGGGCACCTGCTCGCGCGTGACCCAGCGCGGCGCCGCCGCGGCGACGTGCATGGCGAGGTCGTGGGTGAACTCCTTGAACTGGTCGCCGCGCGACACGAAGTCGGTCTCGACGCCGACCTCCACGAGCACGCCGATCTTGCCGCCGGCGTGGATGTACGAATCCACAGCGCCCTCTTTGGTCGCCCGCGAGCTCTTCTTCTGGGCGCTGGCGAGGCCCTGCTTGCGCAGCTCGTCCATCGCCTGCTCGAGGTCGCCACCGGTGGCGGTCAGCGCCTTCTTGCAGTCCATCATGCCGGCTCCGCTCTTGTCGCGAAGCTCCTTTACCAACGTCGCGGTGATCTCAGCCACAGCACGATCCTTTCTCAGGGTCGGCGATTGTCGTTGTACGGGTGTTACTCGGCCGGCTTCTCGGCAGCCTTCGGCTCGTCCGCTTTCGCTTCGTCGGCCTTGGGCTCGTCAGTCGTAGGCACGGCCTTGGCTTCGGCGGCCTTCGGCTCCTCGATCTTGAGCTCAGCCTTCGGCACGGCCTTCGCTTCGTCAGCCTTCGGCTCCGCCTTCCTGACGACGGGCTTCTTGACCGCCGGCTTCTCGGCCGTCTCGGCCTTTGCGGCGGGCTTCTCGGCCCTCGGCTCGACCTTGGCGGCCGGCTTGACCGCCGGCGTGCTCGCGGCCTTCTGCGCCACGGGCGGGGCTGCGGCCTTCTTTGCCTCTTCCGCCGCCTTCTTGGCCGCGGCCTCCGCGGCCTCCGCGGCGGCCTTGGCGGCGGCCCTCTCGGCGGCCGCGACAGCCTCGGCGATGGCCACCGCTTCGGCCGCCTTGCGCTCGGCCTCGGCCTTCATCTCGGCCTCGGTGAGCAACTGGCGGCCCTCGGCCACGGCGTCGGCCATCACGCGCACGATCAGCGAACAGCTACGGATGGCGTCGTCGTTGCCGGGGATGATGTAGTCGACCTCGTCGGGGTCGCAGTTCGTGTCGACGAGCGCGATGATCGGGATCTTGAGCTTGCGCGCCTCTTTGATGACGATTGCCTCTTTCCGCGGGTCGACGACGAACACGGCGGCGGGGATGCGCTCCATGCCGCCGACGCCGCCAAGGTTCTGCTCGAGCTTGCGCAGGTCGGCGCGCAGCTGCATCGCCTCGCGCGTCGGGAGCAGGTCGAGGGAGCCGTCTTCGGAGAGATGCCGGAGCTCGTGCATACGCTTGATGCGCTTGCTGAGCGTGCCGAAGTTGGTGAGCAGACCACCGAGCCAGCGGTTGCACACGTAGGGCATGCCCACGCGCTCGGCCTGCTCCTTGATGGTCTCCTGGCACTGCTTCTTGGTGCCGACGAACAGCACCCCGCCGCCGCGCTCGGCGGTCTTCTTGAGGAAGGCGTAGGCCTCGTCGATGAGGACCGTGGTCTTCTGCAGGTCGATGATGTAGATGCCGCCGCGCTCGCCGAAGATGAACTGCTTCATCTTGGGGTTCCAACGGCGCGTCTGGTGGCCGAAGTGGACGCCGCTGGTGAGCAGGTCCTTCATGCTGACCGTGGGCTGGGGTGCAGGCAAGACTGCCTCCTTCTGAAACGGTTGCGGGGCGGCGTGCGCCGCCACTCTGTTGCCGGCGGACGGTCAGTAGAATCGGGCGGGCGCGCGCAGCGCCTCCCGCCTGACACCGCCACGGACCGGGGAGTCCGCCGGGTCGGCATGGACATAACGGCCACGGATGATACCAGACAGCCGCGGCCGCGCCTACCGTGCGGCCGCGCGTCGATGGCCGCCGCGTGGCGCGCCTTGAGCTCGTGGACACTGGCGCCGCTGAACGCGCAGCTCGGCGCCGGATGCCCCCTCGAGCCTCCGGCGCGCCGGCGGCCACCCGGCGTGCAGTCACGGGGCGGATCGTGGACGGATCATGCACTGCCCGGTCGTCTGGGTAGCGCCCGCGCACGCCGGCTGTAGGTGGTGCGCCGATCGACCATGCCGGCGTTCAACGCGCCGGACATCGATGTCGCGGCTCCCGACAGCCTCCCTCACGCGTGTACCCGCCGCGGCGCGCGCCGCTTCAGGAGCAGGACCGGGAGTAGGTGGCGTCGGGGGCGTCGGTGGCGTCACCTCTGACCTCGGTCCACGGCAGACAGCCGTCGTCCAGGCCCATGCGGAGATCCCACGGGGGTAGCCGCTCGCCACCTCCTCAATTCACGTATGAATCTGACGTTTTGTACAAAACCTACGCGATTTGAGTGCCCTGCACACCAACGCATCCCGTCAGCGGAGTCGGCTTGGGCGGCGGCGACCTACTGGCGGCGCTGCTCCACGGCGGGCGGGCGGACGCGACCGGGCTCGCGACCGCCCCGACCGCGCCGCCCGCCCCTACCCGATCGCGGCCGGCTCGATCTCGTCGCGCAGGCGGCCCTTGAGGCGCAGGATGGCCTTGGTGTGTAGCTGCGAGACGCGCGACTCGGTGACGCCCAGCACCTCGCCGATCTCGCGCAGCGTCAGGCTCTCGTAGTAGTACAGCGCGATGACGATCTTCTCGCGCTTGGGCAGCGCGTCGATGGCCGCCGCCAGGCGCGCCTTGAGCTCGTTGAGGTCGAGCATGCGCGACGGATCCTTGCTCTTCGGGTCTTCCACCGTGTCGATGAGCGACGCCTGGTCGCCGTCCGAGCCGGAGATCGACCACAGCTCGTCCAGGGCCACGATGCTGGTGTTCGAGATCTGCGTGAGCGACTGGCGGAACTCCGGCACCGAGATGTTGAGCTCGGCGGCGATCTCCTGGTCCGTGGGGGCGCGCTGCAGGCGGTTCTCAAGGACAGCGCAGACCTTCTCGATCTCGCGCGCCTTGCTGCGCACCGAGCGCGGCACCCAGTCGAGGGAGCGCAGCTCGTCGATGATCGAACCCTTGATGCGCGAGATCGCGTAGGTCTCGAACTTGATCTCGCGCATCGGATCGAAACGCTCCACGGCGCCGATGAGACCGAGCAGGCCGTAGCTGATGAGGTCGGCCTCCTCGATGTGCGAGGGCAGGCCGTTGCCCATGCGGCCGGCCACGTACTTGACCAGCGGCGAATACGCCAGGATCAGGCGGTCGCGCGCCGCCCTGTCGCCCTGGTACTTGTAGCGCTCCCAGAGCTCGCGCACTTTGTCCTCGTCGAGCCTTGCCATGATTCAGACGCGAGCCTGCGCCCCCGCGGGCTCGCGCATCCTCCTACCGTCACGCGCGCGGATGATGCAGGTCATAAACGCGCCGCAGATGAGCGCCGCTGACGTGCGTGTACACCTGCGTGGTCGACACTGATGCGTGCCCCAGAAGCTCCTGGATCACCCGCAAATCGGCGCCCCTCTCCAGCATGTGCGTGGCGTAGGCGTGGCGCAGCATATGAGGCGACGCCGCGTCGAGGCCTGCACGTCGGCAGTATCTTACTACGAGCCGGCGGATATCCGATGTAAGGAGCGCACGGCCGCTCCGCGAAAGCAGCAGCGGACGCCGCTCGGAGGAGCCCGCGCGGGCCTCGGCGCCGCGGCCCGCGTCTGGCATCCCGCAGGCGTCGCCCCCGCAGCCCGCGGTCAGCATCCCGCGACCGCGTTCGAGGTAGCGGCGCACGGCCGCGGCGGCCTCTTCACCGATGGGGACGACCCGCATCTTGCCGCCCTTGCCATGCACGATGAGTTGCGCCTGCGCGAGCTTCAGATCGCCCAGGGCGAGCGCCACCACCTCCTGGCTGCGCAGGCCGCAGCCGTAGAGAAGCTCCAGGATCGCCCGGTCGCGGAGCGCCAGCGGCTCCGTGCCGCTGGCCGCGCCCAGTAGCGCCTCGACCTCCGCCTCCGTGAGCACGCGCGGCAGCCGGCGGCGCCGACGGGGACCCGGCAGCAGCCGGGTCGGGTCGGCGCCGAGCACGCCGCGCTCCGTCAGAAAACGACAGAGGCCGCGCAGGGTCGAGAGCTTGCGCGCCAGCGTCGCCGGCGCGTACCCACGGCGCCCCAGGTCCGCCGAGAAGGCGCGCACCGCGCGCCGGTCGAGAGTGTCCACGGCGCCGCCGCGCGCCGCCAGCCACTCCATGAGCTGTTGCAGATCGGAGGCATACGAGCGCCGCGTGGCCGCGCTGCCGCCGCGCACCTGGAGGTCGCGCAGAAACGCCGCGGCCCGACCCTCCGGGTCCGCCGCGGCGGCGGCGTCGGCAGCGCTTTGCGGTCGTTCGGGACGCGGCTCCGGCGCAGCGGTCAAACAGGCACCCCCCTGAGGCGCCCTAGCTTTCAACGCGCCGCCGGCTCACTCCTGCACAAGCTCCGTCAGGCGGCGCGTCGCGCTGCCCGGCTCTTCGCCGCGCCGATCGCACGTCCTCGCCCGCCCGCGTGCGGGGCGTCCGATAGTGGAAATCGGTAAGATAAGGAAAGGGCCTTTCCTTATCTTACCGATTTGCACTACCCCGCCGGGCGGACCGCCTGCCCGACCGCCCGCCTGCCCGACCGCGCCGAGGCCCGCGGCCGTCAGCGGCGATCGAGCCGGTACACCCCTCCGCCGGTCAGAGTCGCCAGGCCGTCGATCTCGAGCTCGCTGAGAAGCGCGCTCGCCTCGTACACCCGCACCCCGCAGACTTTGGCCACCTGGTCCGCCGTCATCGGTCCGCGCTCCAGCGCCTGGAGCACGCCGGACAACCTGCCGTTGTCTGAGCCACGCTCCAGGAGCCGCGCGATCACGGCCGCGTCAAGGTCACCGGCCAGCGCCTCGGCATCGAGGTGCACGGTGGCGATGGCGACCACGACGTCGGCCGCCGACTCGCAGATGGGCGCCCCGTTGCGCAGCAGATCGTGCGGGGCCTCCGTCAACCTCTTCCCCGCCTCTCCGGGCACGGCCAGGACTTCTCGACCAAGCTCGAGGGCGTGGCCCGCCGTGATGCGCGCGCCGCTGCGGGACGCGCCCTCGACCACCACGACGCCCCTCGAGAGAGCGGCCATGACGCGGTTGCGCGCCGGGAAGCGCCAGGGGCGAGCCGGGACTCCCCAAGCGAACTCCGACACGAGTAGCCCCCGCCGGGCCACCTCTTCGCGAAGTCCCGCATTGGCGCGCGGGTACACTACATCCGGACCACAGCCGAGGACGGCGACCGTGGCCAGCCCCTGGGCGGCGGTCGCCGCGTGGATGGCCGCGGCCTGCGCCGTCGCATCGATGCCCAAGGCGAGTCCGCTGATCACGAGGACGCCCTGGATCGTGAGATCACGGCCCAGGGCCGCCGCCATCTCCGTGCCGTAGGGGGAAGGCCCTCTCGTGCCCACGACTGCGACCGCCGGGTTCCTGCACAGGCTGTCCAGTCTGCGCTCGATCTCCTGGTGATCGCACCTCGCGCGAACGAACAGACACAGCGGCGGGTCGGCCAGTTGGCGCAGCCCCGGCGGGTAGAGTGGGTCGAGCCACGCGACCACCGCCGAATGGGGAAAGCGCTCCTGCATCCGTGCCACGTCCTCCGGGCGAGCTTTGAGAACAGCCGCGAAGCGCGCTTCCTCCTCGTCCCGCTCCGCGGCATGGCGTTCACCGGCGCGCTCGAGTCTCTGCGCCGCCGTGGTCGGGTGAGCCTTCTTGCTCCTCTGCGCCACGCCGGGAGGGCCGATGAGCGCCGCAAGCTCCGCCGGCGACGCGTCGAGCAACTGGCTGACGGCGCCGCACTCGCGCACGAGCTTCTTGATCAGGCCGCTGCGCCACGAGGCGAGAGTGCCGAGCCAGATGCACAACGCGCGGCGTCGCGCAAAAGGGCCGTGCAGACTGCGGCGCCGTGCGGGGCTTGCGGACGGTGCATCGGACGGTTCGGCGAACAGTTCATCGATCATGCTGGCTCCTGTTGCGGTAGGAGAGGCTCTCGGCGACGTGCGCCGAGGTGATGGTCGGCGCCGCCTCGAGATCGGCGATGGTCTGCGCGACCTTGATGACGCGGTCGCAGGCGCGGGCGCTGAGCCGCAGGCGCTCGTAGGCGCGGTCGAGGAGCGCCGTGGCGTCGCCGTCGAGCGGGCACAGGCGCCGCAGGTGACGGGCGCTCATGTGGGCGTTGGCGTACACGCCCGTGCCGGCGAGGCGCGCGAGCTGGCGCTCGCGCGCCCCGGCTACGCGGGCGCGGACCACGGCCGACGGCTCTCCGTGAGCGCCGCCGCGCCGGTCTTGCGGCGAGACGCGCGGTACCTCGAGGCGCAGGTCGATGCGGTCGAGCAGCGGTCCGCTGAGCCGCGAGCCGTACTGCCGCACTCTGTGCGCCGGGCAGGTGCAACCCCTGTCCCGGTCACCGAGGTAGCCGCAGGGGCACGGGTTCATGGCCGCGACGAGCATGATGCGCGCCGGGAAGGTGAGGGACACGAGCCGGCGGCTGATGGTGACCTCGCCGTCTTCGAGCGGCTGACGCAGGCCCTCGAGCGCCGAGAGGCGGAACTCCGCGAACTCGTCGAGGAACAGCACGCCGAGGTGGGCGAGGCTCACCTCGCCGGGGCGCGGCGTGCCGCCGCCGCCGACCAGCCCCGGCGACGAGATGGTGTGGTGCGGCGCCCTGAACGGACGCTGCGTGATCAGGGCGCGGTCCTGCGGCAGGAGCCCCGCCACGCTGTAGATGCGCGTGACCTCGATGGCCTCGTCGAGGGTGAGCGCCGGCATGATGCCGGGCAGGCGCCGGGCGAGCATGGTCTTGCCCGCCCCCGGCGGCCCCGACATGAGGACGTTGTGAGCGCCCGCGACGGCCACCTCCAGGGCGCGTTTCACCTGCTCCTGACCCATGATGTCGGCGAAGTCGGCGTCGGCCGCCGGCGGCCTGCCGAGGAGCGCCGTGAGGTCGGCCGGCGGGGCGGCTGCGCCGCCGCCGGCGGCAAGCTGCGCGACGGCCTCCGCGAGGGTGCGCGCCGGGTACACCTCGAGGCCGTCGACCAACGCGGCTTCGGCGGCGTTCGCCGCGGGCAGGATCAGCCCGCGCACGCCGCGCCGCCGCAGGCTCTCGGCCAGGACAAGGGCGCCGGCCACGGACCGCAGCGTGCCGTCCAGGCCGAGCTCGCCGAGGGCGGCCAGCGGCCCGCGCCCGTCGCAGCCGTCGGCGGCCTGGCCGGTGGCCATCAGAAAGGCCAGGGCGATGGGCAGGTCGAACGAGGGCCCCTCTTTGCGCAGATCGGCCGGGGCCAGGTTGACGGTGATGCGTCGCGACGGGAACGCGTAGGCGGAGTTGACGATCGCCGCGCGCACGCGCTCGCGGCTCTCCTGGACGGCGGCGTCGGGCAGGCCCACGATGTAGAAGGCCGGGGCGGCCGCCACGACATCGGCTTCTACCTGGACGGGCTTACCCTCCAGGCCACTCAGAGCCTCACTGGCGATGCTGGCGAGCAACGGTCCTCCTTGAACGGCGTGATCTGTGCGGGCGGAAGCTGGCGGAAGCGGCCGGGGAAACGCCGGCGGAAGCGGGTGGAGAGATGCGGGCGGGCCTGCTTCACCAGTCGGACGTGAACGCGGCCGGGAGATGGCGGATGGCGCTGGGGAAGGCGGTGGAATCGACGGCGATGATGTCGAAGCGCACGTCGTCGACGCCGTCCATGACCCAGGGACGCGCCGCCAGCCAGAGCTCGGCGAGGCGCGCGACCTGACGGCGTTTGAGCGGGCTGACGGCGTCTTCGGGCGCGCCGCACGTGCGCGTGCGGCGCGCCTTGACCTCGATGAAGGCGAGCACGGGGCCGCGGCGCGCGACGATGTCGAGCTCGCCGCGGCCGATACGGACGTTGCGCCCCAAAAGGCGCCAGCCGGACTGGGTAAGATAGCGGGCCGCGGCCTCTTCGGCCGCGCGGCCATACTGTTGGCGAGCGTTCACCGTCATACCGTAGCGCCCGTCGGCCCCGCATCACAGGTTGCCGATAGGCGCCTTGGGGTTACGTTCGCGAATGTGAACCGGGGGGTTCACGATGCCGGCCGGCCGGGCTTCGCCTCAGCCGCGCGCCCCCGGTCCTTCGCGCGCGAAGGTCAGCCCGAGCCGCCGGTAGGCGACGCTCGCGAACGAGAGCCGGTGAAGCTCGCAGACGCCGTGCGCGACGATCGCCTCCCGGTGCGCGGCCGTGGCGTAGCCCACGTGGCGGTCGAAGCCGTACTGCGGATGGCTGAGGTGCAGGCGCCGCATGAGGCGGTCGCGCGTCACCTTGGCGACCACGGAGGCGGCGGCGATGGCGGCGGAGCGGCCGTCGCCGCCCACGACAGCCCGGTGCGCGCGCCGGCAACCCGGCAGGGCGAACCCGTCTATCAGCGTGACGGCGGGCGCCGGCGCGATGCCTTCCGCGGCGCGCGCCAGCGCCGCGAGATTGCAGCGATGCAGGCCGTCGCGGTCGATGGCGCCCGGCGAGAAGCACACGATCACGACCTGGCGGGCGCGGCGCAGGATCTCGCCGTAGAGCGCCGCGCGCCGCGCCTGGGGGACCTTTTTGGAGTCGTCCAGGCGCTCGAGGGCGGCGAGATCGGCGTCGTCCAGCGCCGCGTAGTCGAAGCACACGGCCGCCGCGACGAGGGGGCCGGCGAGGCATCCGCGGCCGGCCTCGTCGGCGCCGGCCACGGCGGCGCGCCCGGCGAGCTCGAGATCGAAGGCGAAGCGCTCGTTCACGCCCGGCCCCGCGGGGGCCTACTCTGCCCCGCCGATGCGCCCCGGCGGCCAGTACTTGGCGAAGGCGCGCCCCACGAACTGCGCGCGCTTGATGGGCCCGAACTCGCGGCTGTCGCCGCTGTCGGTGCGGTTGTCGCCCATCACGAAGTAGCTTTCGGCGGGTACCTTGAACGGCTGCTGCAGCGACCAGGGTAACCCGTTGGAGAACGGCTGGCTGGGCTCCTGGCGGCCATCGACGCGACGCACGTAGGGCTCGTCGAGGCGCTTGCCGTTGATGGACACGAAGCCGCCGCTGAGCGAGATCTCGTCGCCCGGCAGCCCGATGATGCGCTTGATGAGCACCGGGCCGTCGAAGGGCGGGTGAAAGACGACGATGTCGCCGCGGGCAGGCTGCGAGAAGCGCCAGGAGATGCGGTCGACGAGCACGCGGTCGCCGATCAGCAGGGTGTCCTCCATGGACGCCGAGGGGATGCGGTAAGGCTTGACGAGGAAAGCCTGGATGAGCAGCGCCACCGCCACGGCGACGACGGCGAGCACGACATATTCGAGGATGGTGCGGCCCCTGGAGGACGTCCGGCCCTTGCCCCGGCCCTTGCCGTCGCGCCCGCGCCCGCTACCGCTGCCTGTGTCTGCGCCCATGCTCTCCTTCGCCGGTCTCGCGGGAGTGTATCAGAGCCCGTGCAGGCGGGAGAGCGGCCAGTACGTGAAGAAGGCCTCGCCGATGACCTCACGGCGCGGGGCCGGGCCCCAGTCGCGGCTGTCGTCGCTGACCGTGCGGTTGTCGCCCATCAAAAAGTAGCGCCCGGCCGGCACCTTGTACGGGCGCTCGAGCGACCAGAGCTCCCCGCTGCCGCGGAAGGGCTCCGTGGGCTCGGTCTCGCCGTCCAGCCGGTGGACGTAGGGTTCGTCGAGGCGGCGTCCGTCGATGTACACAGCGCCGCCGTCCACCGAGATCGTCTCGCCGGGCAGCGCCACGACCCTTTTGATGAGGATGCGGCCGACGGCGGCGGAGTCGATGACCACGATGTCGCCGCGCCCCGGCGCGTGCAGGCGGTAGACGACGCGGTTCACGAGCACCCTGTCGCGCGGCGCCAGCGTGGCGGCCATCGATTCCGAGGGGATGCGGTACGGCTTGATGAGGAAGGCCTGGACGAGCAGAGCCGCGACGATGGCGCACAGCGCGACCACGATGTACTCGGCGACCGTGCGTCGTTTCATCGCTGCGACGCTTCGTTCACAGCGCGGTCCAGCGACCCAGCGGCCAGTAGACGACAAAGCCTTCGCCGATGATATCGCCGCGAGGCACAGTGCCCCAGAAGCGGCTGTCGTCGCTGTCGGTGCGGTTGTCGCCCATGACGAAATACGAGTCGGCCGGTACGGTGTAGGGTTGCGCGAGCGACCACGGCTCGCGCATCGTGGAGCCGGCCACCGGCCCGGAGGCCGCCGTGGGGTCGAGGCGGCCCGTCGTGCGATGCACGTAGGGCTCATCGACAGGGCGCCCGTTCACCCAGAGGCGCCCCTCGCGCACCTGCAGCGTGTCGCCGGGCGCCCCGACGATACGCTTGATGAAGACGACGTTGCGGTCCTCCGGGTAGCGAAACACCATGACGTCGCCGCGGTGCGGCTCGCGCAGACGGTAGACGACCCGGTTGACCAGCACGCGGTCGCCAGGTCGCAGGGTGCTCGCCATCGACTCGGAGGGGATGCGGTACGGCTTGATGAGGAAGGCCTGGACGAGCAGAGCCAAGGCGATGGCGACGACGGCGACGATGCCGTAGTCGATGAGCCGGCGGCGTTTCACGGCGCCACAAGCGACCGCGCCCAGGACTGGTGGATCAGCGCTGCTTCTCGCGGATGCGCGCCTGCTTGCCGACCTTCTGCCGAAGGTAGTACAGCTTGGCGCGGCGCACGTCGCCGATCTGCATCACTTCGATGCGCTCGATCTTGGGCGAGTGTACGGGGAACGTACGCTCGACGCCGACGCCGAAGGACTGCTTGCGCACGGTGAACGTTTCGCGCACGCCCTGGCCCTGACGCTTGATGACGGCGCCCTGGAAGACCTGGATGCGGTGACGGCTGCCCTCGACCACCTTGAAGTGGACCTTGACGTTGTCGCCGGCCTTGAACTGCGGGATGCCCTCGCGCAGCTGTTGGCGTTCGATGTTGTCGATGATGTTCACGGAGCCTCTTTCCGGGCGAAGACCGGCGGACAGTCTAGCAGGAGCGGCGCGGCGGCGCAAAACGCCGGGCGCCGCGCGGCGCCACGAGGCGCTATGTTACCCTTTTCCGACTTGGGATGCGCGCCAGCGCTCGACCGCGCCGTGATCGCCGCTGAGCAGCACGTCGGGCGCCGTCCAGCCGCGGAACTCGGCCGGGCGCGTGTAGTGCGGGTACTCGGCGCCGCCTTCGAGCACCGCCGAGTGCGACTCGCTGACCACGCTCTCGGGGTTGCTGATCACGCCGGGGAGCTTGCGCGTGACGGCGTCGAGCACGGCCATGGCCGCCACCTCGCCGCCGCTCAGCACGTAGGGGCCGATGGAGACCCGATCGCTCAGCAGATGCGTCACGCGCTCGTCGATGCCCTCGTAGCGGCCGCAGAGCAGCACGAGGTCCCGCTCGGCGAGCTCGGCGGCGAGCGCGTCGTCGAGCTGCCGCCCCTTGGGGGTGAGCTCGACGACGCGGCGCTCGTCCGCGACCGCGGCCGCGTCACCGGGGAACACCGCCTCCAGGGCGGCGCACACGACGTCGATGCGCAGCACCATCCCGGCGCCGCCGCCGTAGGGCGTGTCGTCGACCTGCAGATGGCTCAGCGGCGTGTGGTCGCGGTAGTTGGTGAGCTGGAACCGGTGCCCAAGCGCGACGGCGTTGCGGATGTGTACCTGCGACAGGTACCAGTCGAAGGCCTGCGGGAACAGCGTGAAGACGTCGACCCTCACGAGGCGCTCCCGCCCGGGCCCGGCTCGTCGCCCGGCCGCGGCCCGCCGCCCGCCGACGCCTCCGCGCCCCGCCGCGGCTCCTCGCCGGGCTCATCGACGAGGCCGTCGACGACGCGCAGCACGCCGGCTTCGGCGTCGATGCTCACGAGCTCGTCGACCAGCGGCAGGAGCAGCGTCGCGCCGTCGGGCGCCCGTACCTGAAGGATCTCATGGGCGGGCGCTTCGAGCACCTCGCCGACCTCGCCGAGGAGGTGGCCGGCGGCCGTCTCGACGCGCAGCCCGATGAGGTCTCCGACCCGGTAGAAGGGCAGCCCGTCGAGCTGCCCGCCGGCGGCCAGCAGCTCCATGCCCTGCAGGGCGATGGCCTGGGCGCGCGTCGTCGCCAGGTCGAGGCGCACGAGAGGGCGCTGATCGGCGCCCCCCGCGCGCGTGACCGCGCACGGGACAAGCCGCTCAGCGCCCTCCGGGGCGTGCCGGTCGGGGCGCACGACGTAGAAGTCCGCGCCCAGTCTGAGGTGCTCGAGCCCGTCGGGCGACAGGTTGAGATACAGCTCGCCGCGCAGGCCGTGTACCTTACCGAGGATGCCGCACGCCCACAGCCCTCGCGTACCGGCGTGCGGCGTCAATTCGTCGCCCCGCACGCCCACGATCCTCGCGACGGATCAGTCAATTATCTCCACGATGGCGCGTTTGCCGTCGCGCACGGCGGAGGCCTTGACGATGGTGCGCAGCGCCCGGGCGATGCGCCCCTGCTTGCCGATCACCTTGCCCACGTCGTCTTTGGCCACCGAGAGCTCCAGCACGACGGTGGTGTCGGTCTCCGTAGCTTCCACGTGGACCTCGTCCGGGCTGTCGACGAGCGACTTGGCCAGATACTCCAGCAGGTCCTTCAACATCCCACTACCCCCCGTCGTCTCCACGAAGACCTGCCTATTTGCCGATGCCCTTGATCGCGAGCAGCCTCTTCACCGTCTGCGAGGGCTGGACGCCCTCCGCGAGCCACTTCTTCGCCTTCTCGGCGTCGATCTCGATGAACGAGGGCTCGGTACGCGGGTTGTACCGGCCGATGGTGTCGATGGCGCGACCGTCACGGCGTGCGCGGGAATCCACGACGACGATGCGGTAGATGGGGTTCTTGGCGCTCCCCACCCGGGTCAATCTCATGCGTACTGACAACTACTTCTCACCCCCTCAGGGTACTGACACAACGAACCGTGCATTCTATCCGCTCATGCCCGGCAGGCGAAACCCCTTCATGCGCCCGCTGGCGAACATCTTGAGCATCTTCTGCATCTCGCGGTACTGCTTGAGCAACTGATTGACGTCCTGGATGGACGTGCCGCTGCCGCCGGCGATGCGCCGCCGGCGACTCCCGTGGATGAGGTCGGGGTGGCGGCGTTCCTGCGGCGTCATCGAGAAGATCATGGCCTCGATGCGGTCGAGCTGGCCGTCATCGACCTGGACGTCCTTGAGAGCCTTCATGCCGGGCACGCCGGGGAGCATGCCGATGATGCTCGACAGCGAGCCCATCTTGCGCACCTGTTTGAGCTGGTCGAGGAAGTCCTCGAAGGTGAACTCGGCGCGGCGGAGCTTGGCCTCCATCTCCGCCGCCTGCTTCTCATCGACGGCCTCCCCGGCCTTCTCGATGAGCGACAGCACGTCGCCCATGCCGAGGATGCGGCTGGCCATGCGGTCGGGGTGAAAGACGTCGAAGTCGCCGAGCTTCTCGCCGGTGCTGACGAACTTGATGGGCTTGCCGGTGACGGCGCGCACGCTCAGCGCGGCGCCGCCGCGGGCGTCGCCGTCGAGCTTGGTGAGCACGACGCCGTCGAGGTCGACGTGCTTGCGAAACTCGTCGGCGGCGTTGACGGCGTCCTGGCCGGTCATGGCGTCGACGACGAGCAGCACGTTGTGCGGCTTCACGGCGTCGCGCATGCGCACCAGCTCGCCCATGAGCTCCTCGTCGATGTGCAGGCGGCCCGCCGTGTCGACGATCGCCACGTCGCCGTGCTCGCGGGCGTACTTGACCCCGTCGCGGGCGATGTCGACAGGGTCGATGTCGGCGCCGGGCGCGTACACGGGCACGTCGATCTGCGCGCCCAGCGTCTGCAACTGGTCGATAGCCGCGGGACGATAAACGTCGGCGGCGATGAGCACCGGCGACTTGCCGTCCTTCTTGAGCAGCTTGGCGAGCTTGGCGCAGGTGGTCGTCTTGCCTGAGCCCTGCAGGCCCGCCAGGAGGATCACGGTGGGCGGATGGCCGCTGAAGGCGAGCCTGGAGTCGCCGCTGCCCATGAGCGCGACGAGCTCCTCGTTCACGATCTTCACGACCTGCTGCGCCGGCGTGAGGCTCTCCATGACCTCGACGCCGAGGGCGCGCTCCTTGATGTGGGCGACGAGCTCGCGCACCACCTTGAAGTTGACGTCGGCCTCGAGCAGCGCCAGGCGGATCTCGCGCATGGCGGCGTCGATGTCCTCGGCGGTGAGCTTGCCGTGGCCCTTGAGACTCTGCATGACGCCTTGCAGGCGGTCGGTGAGCGCGTCGAACATGGAGGGTCCTTGCGGTCGGTCGCGGAGCGCCAATGGTAGCACGAGGGGCGCGCTGACGCCGCCGGGGCAGGCGGGCGAGGGCGCCCAGGCGCTGCGGCGGCGGCAAGGCGCTCAGGGGCGCCGTGACAACATAGCCCTTCCGAGCAAGTCACGGAGGCCCCTTCGCACCTCGCCGCCCCCTCCGCGCCCGTGCCCCGCGCCCGCGCCCGCCACGTGCCCGTCCGCCGGGTCCGCCCGCGCCGCCAGCGCGCGCCCGCCGGATCCGCCGGGCGGGGTAGTGCAAATCGGTAAGATAAGGAATGGCCCTTTCCTTATCTTACCGATCCGCGACATGCCGCCCGGCATGCGCCCGTCCGCCGGGGCCGCGGCAGCCGCTGGAGCCCCCGGCGCGGGGTAGCACCGCGAGGGAAGATAAGGAATCCCAGCCGACCCTTGTCTTCCCCTTTCGCACCACCCCGCCGGGGCCACTGGGGCCGCCGGCGCTGCCGGGGGCCGCCGGGGCGCCCGACGCCCGCCCGACGGCCGGCGGGCCGGGGGTCACGGAGCCCTCAGGCGTGCCCGGGATGCACGGCTTGAAGGACGGCGGCGACGCGCTGCGCGGCCGGGCGGCGGGACGTGGGCGGGGTCGCCCATGGAGGAAAGCGCAGGGCGCTCGCGTGCGTTCCCGTGCCTGAGCGGGGCGCTCGTGTGCGCGCCGGTCAGCGGGCGGCGCAGCGCAGGAGGAGCTGACCGACTACGCCGCTATGGCGACAGAGCCCTTCCGCGCGAGGCGCGAGCCCCCTTCGACCCTCCGCGCTGCCCCCGCGCCCGGCCCCGCGCCCGCCGCGTTGGGACCAACGCTGTGGAAACCCGGCCTTGAGACCTCGCACGTGTGGTAGTACTCTTACCGGTAAGAGTACCGCCATGAGGAGGCCGCGATGCGCATCACCACAAAGGGACAGGTCACCATCCCGCAGGACATCCGCGAGCGCTACGGGCTGCTGCCGCACACTGAGGTCGAGTTCGTCGTCGAGGGAGAGACGGTCTTCCTCTGCAAGGCGAACGGCGAGAATCACCGTATGCGCGCGTGGCTCGACCAGGTGCGCGGCTCGGCCGACATCAAGATGACCACCGACGAGATCATGGCCCTCACGCGCGGCGAAGACTGAGGGATGCGCGTCCTCATCGACAGCAATGTCTTGCTCGACGTGCTCGAGCCCGACGCCCTCGGGTAGGCTCTCGGAGCGTCGATGTCAGCACGGGCGCAGCCCCGGTGCTGCGCAGCGGCTCCTTGCGCGTCCGGGCCGTGAGTCGTGCTCTTACCGGTAAGACTACCGACGGAGGTTCCCATGAGAATCACCACCAAAGGCCAAGTGACCATCCCTCAGGACATCCGCGAGCGCTACGGGCTATTGCCTCACACGGAGGTCGAGTTCGCCATCGACAACGGCAGCGTCGTCCTGCGCAAGACGAACAGCGGCAACCGGCAGGCGCGCGAGTGGATCCGCCGGTATCGAGGCACTGCGGACGCAGGCATGACCAGCGACGAGATCATGCGGCTCACTCGCGGTGAGGACTGATGCCCGATCGGATCCTCGTCGATAGCAATGTCATCCTCGACGTGCTGTGCGAAGACGCCCAATGGGCCGAATGGTCGGACGATGCGCTGATGGCCTGCGCTGAGTACGCGCGGCTCGTCATCGATCCCATCGTCTTTGCGGAGGTCTCGGTCGGCTACAAGACCATGGACGGAGTGGACCTGCCGCTGTCCTCAGATCTGTTCGCTCGCGAGCCTCTGCCGTGGGCGGCTGCGTTTCTTGCCGGGAAGGCGTTTGAGCAGTATCGGCGGCGGGGCGGTACCAAACGCTCGCCGCTCCCCGATTTCTACATCGGCGCGCACGCGGCCGTCACCGGCATGTCGCTGCTCACGCGCGACGCGGCGCGCTACCGCACCTACTTCCCCACGGTGGAGCTGATCACGCCGGACATGTGAGCGCCGCGTAGCGCGGAGCGCTCACGGGAGGTCGAGCGCCCAGAGGTCGTGCTGCCGGTCGGCCCACACGACCTGTCGCTCCACCGTCATGCCGAGGCGACGAGCCACGCCTCGCGAACGCTCGTTGTCGGGCACGATCAGCGAGAAGAGCCGACGGAGGCCGAGGCCCGCGGCGTGCGTCAGCACGCCGCGCGCCGCCTCCGTCGCGTAGCCGTGACCCCACATGTCGCTGCGCAGGTCCCAGCCCAGTTCCGGCAGGCGCTCGCCTTCGATGTCACGGTACACGGGGCCGCAGTCGCCGATGAGGTCGCCGGTGGACTCGATGACGACCGCGTACTCGGCACAGCCGTCGTCGCGATAGCGCCTCAGCGTGGCATCGAGCCACCGCTGGGTCTGCTCGCGCGTGTACGGCGCCGGCTCCCACCAGAGCACGGCCGGATCGGCGAAGACGGCCGCCAGCGCCTCGACGTCGTCGGCGGTGAGCTCGCGCACGACGAGACGCTCGGTGTGGAGCGGCAGCGTCATCGCGGCCTCGTCACCCCGTGCGCGCCCATCGGCGAGGCCGGGCGCGGAGGCGGCGCGGGGCCGGGGACGGCCGCCTACGCGCGCTCGTCGTCGCCGCCGAAGATGGCGCGCGCGAACACGTCGGGCTCGAAGGGGCGCAGGTCCTCGAGCCGCTCGCCGATGCCGATGAGCTTGATGGGGATGCCCAGCGTCTCGTGGATGGCCACGACGATGCCGCCCTTGGCGGTGCCGTCGAGCTTGGTCAGCACCACACCGCTGACCTGCACGGCCTGCTTGAACTCCTGCGCCTGGCGCAGGCCGTTCTGGCCCGTCGTGGCGTCGAGCACGAGCAGGGTCTCGTGGGGGGCGCCGGGTAGCTGCTTCTCGATGACCCGGCGCACCTTCTCGAGCTCGCGCATCAGGTTGACCTGGGTGTGCAGGCGCCCGGCGGTGTCGATGAGCACCACATCGGCGCCGCGCGAGCGCGCGGCGGCGATGCCGTCGTAGACCACCGCCGCCGGGTCGCCGCCCTGGGCCTGTTTGACGATCTCGCAGTCCACGCGCTTCGCCCATTCCGCGAGCTGCTCGACGGCCGCCGCGCGAAACGTGTCGCCGGCCACCATGAGCGGCGTCTTGCCCATCTCCTTGAGCCGCCAGGCGATCTTGCCGATGGTGGTCGTCTTGCCGGTGCCGTTGACGCCGACCATGAGGATCACGGTGGGCTGCGCCCTCACGTCGATCCGCTGCGTCTCGGGGTCCTCCGGCTTGAGCACGCCGGCGATCACCTCGGCGAGCTCGTCCATGAACGGCTCGCGGGTCTCGATCTTCTTGGCGGTGCAGCGCTGCTCGAGCTCGTCGACCACCTTGATGGTGCCGTCCACGCCCACGTCGGCGGCGATCAGCAGCTCTTCGACCTGCTCGTAGAGCCGCCGGTCGACGCCCACGTACAGGGCCGCCTTGAGCTGGTCGGCGACCACGGCGCGCGCCTTGCCGAGGTTTCTGCGCAGGCGCCCGAAGAGGCCCCTGCGCTCACGCGCTTCTTCCTCGAACACCGCCGCCGGGACGTCGTCCACGGCCACGCCCTTGAAGACTTCGTGCCACTCCACGTGCAGCTCCTCTAGCTCGTCGGGCCGGCGGCCGCAGGCGCCCCGGCCTTGCCTTTGGCGCGCTCCTCGCGCTCGATCTCCTCCTGGGCCATGCGCGCGCTCACGACCTGCGAGCCCCCGTCGGCGCCCATGGTCACGCCGTAGAGCACGTCGGCGGCCTCCATGGTGCGCTTCTGGTGGGTGATCATGATGAACTGTGTGCGTGCGCGGTAGTCGCGCAGCAGCTTCACGAGGCGGCCGATGTTGACATCGTCCAGAGCCGCCTCGATCTCGTCGAGGATGTAGAAGGGGCACGGCCGCGCCAGCACCAGCGCCATCAGAAAGGCGATCGCCACGAGGGCGCGCTCGCCGCCGGACAGCAGTTGCAGCTTCTTGCCGAGCTTCTTCGCCGGCTTGACCTGGACGGTGACGCCGCCCGGGTCGTCCGCGCTGGGCTCGGCCAGCCGCAGCGACCCGCGCCCGCCGGGGAACAGCACCGCCACCATGTGCGCGAACTGCTCCTGCACGGCCGCAAAGGTCCCGGCGAACTCCGCGTCGATCTGGGCGCTGAGATCCTTGATGAGGGCGCCGAGCTCATCGACGGACTCCTCGAGGTCGCGCCGCTGTTCGCGCAAAAAGGCGGCGCGCTCGCCGAGCGCGGCGCACTCCGCCTCGGCGAGAGGGTTCACGGGGCCGATGCGCTCGCGGCGGCGGCTGAGCCGCTCGAGGCGCTCGCGCAGCCGCCGCTCCTCGTCGTCGTCCGCCGGCGCGGCGAACCCCGCCTGGTCGAGCTGCTCGCTGACTTCATCGAGGGCGACGGCGAGCTCGGCGCGGCGGTCCTCGAGGCGCGCCAGCGCCACCTTGACCGCCGTGCGCCGCTCGCCGACGGCGGCCAGGTCGTGGCGCAGGCCGGCCTCCCGCTCGGCCAGGGCGCGTAGCTGACCGCGGTCGAGCGACGCGTCGGCCTCCTCACCCGGATCGAGGCGCTGGATGAGCGCTTTGGCGTGCGCGCTGAGGCCCGCGACCCGCGCCGCCAGCGCCTCGCAGATCTCGCGCACTTCGGGCAGCTCCTTGAGGCGTCGCTCGAGCTCCTTCAGCCGCGCGCGCCCGGCGGCGGCGCGGCGCCGTGCCGCATCACGCTGCGCGGCGGCGCGCTGCGCCGCCGCGTACCGCTCCTCCAGCTCGACGCGGCGGCGCGTCACCAGCGACAGCGCTGCGGCGTGCTCCCCTTCGGCCGCCGCGAGCCCCGCCTCCGCGGCTTCCGCCTCGGGGCGGAGCTGTTCGCTCTGCAGCAGCGCCGCCGCCGCGGCCGCGGCGGCGGCTTCGCTCTCGGCGCCCGCCTCGGCGCGTTCGCCCGCCATACCCTCGAGCGCCCTGCGCTCGCGGGCCGTCACCTCGCCGAGGTCGCGGGCGCGCGCGCGCGCCGCCTTGAGGTCGCGCTCGGCGGTCTCGGCGGCGATGCGCGCCTGCCGTTCCGCCGCGGAGCGCTCCGCCGCCGCCTCCCGCGAGGCATCCTGCCCGCGCGCGACGATCGTCAGCGCCGCTTCTTCGCGCACCTCCCGCGAACGCACGGCGTCGAACTTCTCGCTGAGGCCTTCGAGCGCCGCGCGGCGCTCGAGGAGCAGCGCCGCCGGCACGCCGCCGGCCAGCCCCAGGTGCCCGTAGCCGGGGCGGTAGAACTCGCCGTCGCGCGTCACGGCCAGACCCGTGAACTCATCGGGGACGGCGCGCAGATCATCGACGATCACCACGTCGGCGAGGACGCTCTCGAGCTCGTCGCGGCCCTCCAGGCTCACCTTGTCGATGAGGGGCGCCGCGCCGGGAAACGCCAGCGACGGGCGCGGCCGGGCCACTGACACGACGAGGCGCACCAAGCTCACCCCGGCGTCCTTGAGGGCGCCGAGGAGCGACCAGTGGTCCACCCCCCGCGGCACCGCCAGCGCCCCCGAGACCTGGGCCAGCGCCGCCGCCAGGGCGCGCTCATAGCCCGCCTCACAGGTGATGGCCCCGGCCAGCGAGACGGCGCCGGGGTACGCGCCGGCCACCTGCAGCACGTCGGCGCCCACGTCCTGCAGATCGCGCAGGGCGGCGCGCAAGTGCTCGACCTCCGCCTCCAGGGCGCGGCGCTCCGTGAGCAGCGCTCTGTGGCGCTCCTCAGTGGCGCTCGCCAGTCGCGCCGCCGCGGCGGCCGCGACGACCGCGGCCTCCGCGACGGCGCCGGCGTCGCGCAGCGCGGCTCGCGCCGCCGCCTCGACGGCGACGGCGGACTCTTCCGCGCCGCTCCTGGTCGCGGCCTCGGCGAGCAGCGCCTCGTGGTGCGCCGTGAGGCGCGCCTCCTCGCCGGCCAGAGCCTCCTGCCGGCGCTCCAGGCGCGCCGCCGTCGTCAGCGCGCTCTCGCGCTCGAGCGTCAGGCGGCTGAGGCTCGCACGGCGCCCGCCGAGGAGCTCGCGGGCGGCGGCGAGCCGCCCGGCGACCTCGGCGTAGGCCGCCTCGGCCGCCGCGAGCGCCTCCGCCAGGCGCCGCTCCTCCTGCGGCCAGCCATCCTCATCCGCGTCCTCGGGGCGCCCGGCCAGCTCGCCGATCAGGCGCTCGCGCTCCTCGGCGGAGGCGCGCTCCACCTCTTCCAGCAGGCGCTGACGCTGCTCGGTGAGCCGGCGGCCGCTCTCGAGGCGCCCGTCGAGCACGCGGGCGCGGAGCAGGCGCCTGGCGCGGCGCTCGCGATCCGCCAGGCGCCGGGCAAAGGCTTCTTCCTCGCCGGCGCGCGCCTCGGCGACCGCCTCGAGGCCCTGCTCGCCACGGGCACGCTCGTCCTGCAGGCCCGCGAGCTCGTCCTTGCGCGCGGCCAGTTCGACGTCCACGGCGCCGACCTCACCGGTCAGCAGTCGGCCGCGCGTCTCCGCGAGGTCGGCCTCAACGCTGCGTAGCTGCTCGGCGGCGCTGGCCTGGCGGCGCAGCGGCGCGAGCTGCGCCCCGACCTCGCGCTCCAGCAGAGCGGCGCGCTCGAGGTTGCGGCGCACTTCGCGAAGCTTGAGGTCGGCGCGCTCGCGGCGGCGTTTGAAGGTCCCCAGGCCGGCGGCCTCCTCGATCTGGTTGCGGCGGTCCTCGGGCTTGCCGGCGAGGAAGGATTCGACCTTGCCCTGGCCGATGATCGAGTGCAGCTCCTTGCCCAGACCGACCTGCGCCATGAGCTCCACCACATCGGTGAGCCGGCAGCCGGACTGGTTGATGAAGTACTGGGACGACCCGTCGCGGGTGACCCGCCGCATGACGCTCACCGCGGCGGCGGGCAGCGGCAGCGCCCCGTCGGCGTTGTCGAAGGTGAGCTCCACCTCGGCGCTGCCGCCGGCGCGGCGCCCGTCGCTGCCGGCGAAGATGACGTCCTGCATCGAGGAGCCGCGCACGGTGCTGGGGCTCTGCTCGCCGAGCGCCCACACGACGGCGTCGGCGATGTTGCTCTTGCCGCTGCCGTTGGGGCCGATGATGACGCCGACCCCGGGCTCGAAGAGCAGCTCGGTCTGCTTGGGGAACGACTTGAAGCCCTTGAGGCGCAGCGCCCTGAGGTACACGCTCAGTCGGCCTCGGCCGGCGCGCCTTCTTCGGCCGGCGCGCCTTCTTCGGCGGGCGCGCCCACTTCGCCCGGCACGCCCTCTGCGGTCTCCGCGCCGTCGTCGGCGGGCCGCCGCGAGCGCCGCCCGCGCAGCCGCGCGCGCCGGGCCGTACGCCGGGCGCGCGCCTGCAGCTCCTGCAGCGCCTCGGCCGCGGCCTCCTGCTCGGCGCGCTTCTTGCTGGTGCCGAAACCGTGACCCAGCGCCTCACCCTCGATGCGGGCCTCGATCTCGAACTCGCGGTCGTGCGGCGGACCGCTGTAGCCGAGCACCTTGTAGTGCACCGCTTGCGAGCTGCGCGCGAGGTGCTCCTGCAGCTCGGTCTTGTGGTCGATGTAGCTGCTCTCGGCGTAGCGGATGTGCTCCTCGAAGACCTCGACCACCGCCGGGCGCACAGCCTCGTAACCGAAGGTGACGTACACGGCCCCGATGAGCGCCTCGGTGAGATCGGCGAGGACGTTCTGGTTGCTTTGCAGCTGCAGCGCGTCGCCGGCCTCCTTGCCGAGGCCCGCCTGCTCGCGGAGCAGCTTGCCGAGGCCCAGCTTGACGGCCACCCTGGCGCACGTGACGCGGCTCACGATGTAGGCGCGCAGCCGCGCCAGATGCCCCTCCGCGACGTCGGGGAAACGCCGGTACAGCTCGGTGGTGATGCACAGGCTCAGCACGCTGTCGCCGAGGAACTCGAGACGCTCGTACGAGTCGATGCGCTCGGCGGCCCACGACGTGTGCGTGAAGACCCGCCGCATGGTGGCGCGGTCCATCTGTTCCGCCAGTGATAGCAGTCGGTATGTCACGGCAACCCTCACACGACGACGAGGGGACGCCCCCGAAAGCGGAGGCCTCCCCTCGTCATTCACCCGCGAACGCGACCGGGCTTAAGCGTCGGCCGTCTTCATCACGAAGTCGATGGCGTCGCCGACGGTCTTGATCTGGGCGGCCTCTTCGTCGCTGATCTTGATGCCGAATCTCTCTTCCATGGTCATCACGAGCTCGACCAGGTCGAGCGAATCGGTCTCGAGATCCTCCTGGAAGCGGGCTTCCATGGTGACCTTGTCTTCATCGACGCTGAGGGTCTCGACGAGGATCCCCTTGACGTGCTCGAACACCTCTTCGCGGGTCATGGACGAACCTCCGGTGGAGTTTGCCTGAGTCTACACTGTGGGGGCGTGCGCCCCAAGCTCCGCCGAGATGCTCGGCAGGAGCTCGCTGACGACAGCGCGCCGCCCCATGCGCACCGCCTGGGCGACGCCGCGGGCGGTCGAGCTGCCGTGGGCGATGATCACCGGCGCGCTCACGCCGACGAGGATGGCGCCGCCGAACTCGTTGGGGTCCAGAGCGTGCTTGAGGCGCAGCAGGTCGCGGCGCAGCAGCAGGCCGCCGAGCCTGGTCTTGGCGGAGAGGTCGATGGTCTGCCGCAGCGCCCCGAGGATGCCGCGCGCCGACCCCTCGATGGTCTTCAGGGCGACGTTGCCGGTGAAGCCGTCGGTCACCACCACATCGACCACGCGGTTCATGATGTCGCGGCCCTCGACGTTGCCGTAGAAGCGGATGCGCTCATCGGCGGCGATGAGGCGGTGCGCCTCGATGACGTCCGGCGTGCCCTTGGTGGGCTCCTCGCCGATGGAGAGCAGGCCCACCACGGGCGCGGGGATGCCCATCACCTCGCGGGCGAAGGCCTGGCCCATCACCGCGAACTGGCGCAGGTGCTCGGGGCGGTACTCGGCGTTGGCGCCCACGTCGAGGAAGGCGATGGGCGCGGGCATGCACGGCATGATGGTGCAGATCGCCGGGCGCTGCACGCCCTTGAGGCGGCGCACGTACAGCAGGCTGCCGGCCACCACGGCCCCGGTGCTGCCCGCCGAGACGAAGGCATCGGCCGCGCCCTCGTGGACGAGCTTCAGCCCGACGACGATGCTGGAGCCGGTCTTGTTGCGGGCCGCCCAGGCCGGCTCCTCGTCGTAGCCGATCACGTCGGCGGCGTGGACGACCTCGACGTGGGCGGCGCCGGCCGGCAGCAGACCGCGCACCGTCGCTTCGTCGCCGACAAAGACGATGTGGATGTCGGGGCCGGCGGCCTGCAACGCGCCCCGCACGACCTCGGCGGGCGCGTTGTCGCCGCCGGCTGCGTCGACCACGACGCGCACCACGCGGTCGCCGGCGGCGGCGCTCCAGGCGGCCGTGATCTCGTGCGGTGAGACGTAGTGGCGCGCGCCCGACACGGTCATGCCTGCAGGTCGGCCACCAGCCGGTCGAGATCGACACTCGCTTCGATGAGCTCGACGATGAGGTCGATCTTGGCGCGCTCCTTGACCCGCAGGCGGCCGAAGAGCCGGCGCAGGTCGTCGGCGGCCGTCACCGTGTCGGTCTCGACGGAGACCAGCGGCACGCCGCGCTCGTCGGCGCGCTCGATCACCGCCGGGCTGGGCACGTAGTTGCCGGTGAGCACCACGGCCATGGTGGGCGTGTCGAGCGCCGTGAGGATGATCTCGGCGCGGTCGCCGCCGACGATCACGACCTTGTTGGGCGTGAGCTGGAAGTAGCGCAGCGCGTGCTCGGGGCTCATGGCGCCGATCATGTACGTCTCGACGAGGTGGTCGCCGTACTGCTCGCCGCAGACGTAGGCGCCGCCCAGGGCCTCGACGATCTCGGCCACCGAAACCGCCGAGAGGCGCGAGTTGGACGTCAGCGCGCCGTAGCTGGTGACGCCGCTCTTGGCCAGAAAGCGCGTGTACTGATCGCGCACCAGGCCGAGCCGCGACTCGGGGACCATATTGAAGATGACGCCCAGCAGGTGCTGCTTGAGGGCGTCCTTGACGTAGATGATGTCGTCGAGCAGCCGCGCCCCGGCGAACTTGGCCACGAGCAGGGTCATGAGGTCGAGCTGCGCCACGACCTCGGCGCCGCTGGTGCGCAGAAAGCGGCCCTGCCAGATCTCGCCGAGCCCCTCGCACACCACGAGGTCCTTGCCCTCGCTGACGCGCTCGTAGGCGACGCGCACGCGGCTCATGGCGTCGACCTCGGAGCCGGCGAGGACGTCGTGCAGCGCGTCCTCGTCGAGGACCACGGGGCACACGTCCGTGGGGGCGTCGCCAAGCTCGAGGAGCTCGGCGACAAAGGCGGCGTCCTCGTCGAAGAGCACGCCGCCCGACTGCGCGGCCAGCGTGCCCACCGGCTTGAAGTAGCCGGCGCTCAGGCCGCGCTTACGCAGCGCCAGGCACAGGCCGACGGCGATGGTGGTCTTGCCGCCGCTGCCCTGGGTGGAGGCGATGTAGAGCGACTTCAGCACCACGCGCCCCGGCGCCGCTCAGTCGGCTTCGAGGACGATGACCTCGCGGCCCTTGTAGGTGCCGCACTTGGGGCAGGCGCGGTGCGGCAGCTTGGGGCTCTTGCACTGCGGGCAGACGCTCGCCACATCGACGCTGAGCTTCTGCTGCGCGCGGCGCTGGTCGCGGCGCCGCTGCGATGTCTTCTTTTTCGGTACGGGCATGGTGGGTCTCCTTGGCTCAAACAGACACGGAACTGTACCACATGGGAGGCGCTCACGCTGCGTCGTGGCGATGCCCGGGGTCGGCGTTGAGCTCGGCGCCGCACACCGCGCAGAGGCCGCGACAGTCGTCGCGGCACAGCAGCTTGGGCGGCAGCTCCTCGGCGATGAGGTCGCGCACCCAGCGGCCCACGTCGAGGCTGGAGGACGCCACGTAACCCTCTTCGTCCTCTTCCCGCCCCTCCGACTCCCCGTGGCGCACGTACTCGACGCCCCGCGCCCGCACGCTCACGTCGGCGTCGCCGAGACAGCGCTGGCACGGGCCGATCACCGCGGTCTCGAGCTCGGCTGTCAGGGTCACGTTGTCGCCGACGCGGACGGCGCTGAGCAGCACATCGACGGCGCCTTCGCGGACCTCGTAGTCGAGACCCCCGTACACGAAGGGGTCGACCTCGACGGGCAGGCGCCGCCACACTCCGCCGGAGAGCGGTGTACCTTCGGCGCCCCGCTCGCTGGTGCGCCTGCGGCGACGAGTGTCGGCGAAGCGCAGGGAGCGCAGATCGAAACGGCGCATGGCGAGCCCGCGTGCCTCGAGCCGAGCCGGCCGCTCAGGGCTGCAGGTCGTCGCCGCCCGTGCGACCTTGCAGGCGCTCGCGGCCGCGGCGCACCGCGCCGATGAACTTCTCGAGGTTGAGCTCGAGGTTGCCGAGCACCTCGTCGGCGTAGTCCTCGGCGCCCAGGCGGGTGTCGCGCTCGCGCACGCGGGCGGCCTCCACGATCTGCTGGCCGTTGCGCTCGGCGAGGCGCACCACCTCGGTCTCCGAGACGATCCTGTCGGCGCGCTCCTGGGCCTCGGTGAGCACGCGTTCGGCCTCCTGCTTGGCCTCGGCGAGCATCTCCTGGCGCTCCTTGACGATCCAGCGCGCCTGCTTGATCTCCTCGGGGATGGTGGAGCGCATCTGGTCGAGGATGTCGTACATCTCCTCGCGGTCGACCATGACGCTGTCGGTGAGCGGCACGGACCGGGCGTTGTGGATGATGTCGTCGAGCTTGTCGATGAGAACGAGCACGTCCATACTCAGCAACCCTCCTTGGGTAGCCTAGCTGCGCGGCGGGTAGACCTCCGCCAGGCGGCGAGCGACGCTCGAGGGCACAAGGTCTTCCACTGAGCCTCCGAACGCGGCGATCTCCCTGACCCCGCTAGAGCTCAAAAAGCTGTGCTCGGGCGACGCCATCATGAACACTGTTTCGATGTCCGGGGCCAACTTCCTATTCAGCTGGGCCATGGCGAACTCGTACTCGAAGTCGGAGATAGCGCGTAGCCCCTTGAGGATCACGTGCGCGTCCCACTTGCGCGCGAACTCCACCACGAGCTCGTTGAAGCGGTCGACGACGATGTTGTCGTGGCCGCGGAGCGCCTCTCTGAGAAACGCTTCGCGCTCGTCGGGAGTGAACAGCGGCGCCTTGCGCCGCGGGACCTCGATGAGGCCGACGATGACGCGGCCGAACTTGGTGGAGCCGCGTTTGATGATGTCGAGGTGGCCGACGGTGACCGGGTCGAAGGTGCCCGGGCAGATGGCCGTGATGTTACGCGGCATCGGCGGCCCTGCGGCGCTCAGGTGACGGGGCGGTCATCGTCTGCAGCTGCTCCTTCGTCGTCGGGCGCGTCGGCGGCCACCAGGAAGGTGACCCGCGTGGCGCCGTAGCGCTTTTCCCGCACGGTGGTCCAGGGCAGACCGGCCGCCATGCCGGCGGCCGTCTCGATGACGAGCACGGCGCGCGGCGCGAGCAGTACGCCCAGGAGTCTGGCCAGCGCGGGCCGGACCTCCGCGTAGCTGTCGTACGGAGGATCCGCAAAAACCAGAGTATAGCGCGCCCCGCGCCGGGCGTCAGCCTGCATGGCGCGCCGCGCGTCGGCGGCGATCACGCGGGCGCGCGCCGCGCGCCCGTCCGCCCCGCCTTCCGCGCGCCCGTTCGCGCCGCCTTCCGCGCGCTTGCCCCGCCCGTCGGCGCCGCCTTCCGCGCGCTTGCCCCGCCCCTCCACGGTCACGCCCAGGCGCTCCAGATTGGCGCGCAGCGCCTGCAGCGCGGCGCGCTCGTTCTCGACGAACGTGCAGCCGTCGGCGCCCCGCGAGAGCGCCTCGATGCCGAGGCCGCCGCCGCCGGCGAACAGGTCGAGGACGACGTGCCCCCCGAGCGCGCCGGCCGCGGGCGCGCCCGCCCCGCCAAGGCCGCCGGCCGCCGCCGCCCCGCCGGCGCGTACCTCCGGCAGCGCCAGAAGCACGCCGAAGATCGCCTCGCGTACCTTGTCCGAGGTCGGCCGCGTGCCGCGGCCGGCCGGCGCCTCCAGCGGCCGCCCCCTCCACTCCCCGCCGACGACCCTCACGGCCGGCCCTTGGCGACGCCCGCAAGCACCGGCCCAGGATGGATCCGCCGTGCGGCGCGCCCGACGCGCGCGGACGCCGGCGACGGCGACGGCGACACCCGCCACAAGGTCGACCCCGCCAAGCGCTTGTCCCGGTCCACATCCGCAGGCCTTGCCCCATGGGGGTAGTCGGCTGGCTCCTCCCGCGCCACCCTGCCCGCCGACCGGCACAGGCGGATGGGCTGGCGCACGGCAACCTGTGACGACCGCCAGGAGCGGTCCCTCGGCCTCGAGGTCGAGGCTCGGCGGGCAGCCGGCGGCCGCGGCGGCATGTCGTAAATCGGTAAGATAAGGAAAGGCCCTTTTCTTATCTTACCGATTCGCACTACCCCGCCCGGGCGGCCAGCGTCGGCGGCGGAGGCCCCGTCGGCGGCGGAGGCCCCGTCGGCGGCGGAGGCTCCGTCGGCGGCGGAGGCCCCGTCGGCGGCGGAGGCTCCGGCGGCCCCGGCGGCCGCGGCATGGTCTTCCGTCAGCCGCGGAAGGCCGTGGTCGCCGCCGCCGGCACAAGTGCTGTGCGACCGTATTCCGTTGGCGATACCGTTGGAGGTACTTCCAACGGTATCGTTGGAAGCACCGTCAACGGATTCGGCCGTCATGACCATCCCCTTAGCGCAGGTGCCGGTGAGCCACGAATGGGACGCACGGCGGGTGCACACAGCCGGCAGCGCGCCCGGCGGGCCCGCGGACGACCCCGGCGGGTGCACACAGCCGTAAGCGCGCCCGGCGGGCCCGCGGACGACCCCGGCGGGTGCACACAGCCGTAAGCGCGCCCGGCGGGCCCGCGGACGACCCCGGCGGCTCCGGCGGTTCCGGCGCGGGGTAGCGCGAAAGGGGAAGACAAGGATTCCTTGACTGTCGGGTCGCGCACGGCCGTTCGCAGGCTCGCTCGCCGGGGGGAAGATAAGGATTCGCCGGCTTTTCTTATCTTCCCTCACAGTACTACCCCGCCGCGGCGGCTCTCACGGCTGCGGCGGCCGCGGCTCGGGCGGCGCGCCATGTCCGCCTTCTCGCCGCTCGTCGATCCGGAGGCTGAACGCGCAAGCGGACGGAGGGGGATGGTCATGTCGGCCGTTTTCGGCCATGCGCCCGCCGGCAGGCGCCTGCGATGAGCGCGAACGTCAACGCTGACGCCACCGTCTCGTCTCGTCTGAGGGAAATAGAGCTCTCATTCAAGCAGCCGCTTTCTCGCCGGGCGACCCCGCGCCCGGCGGGCGGCGGCGTCTGGCCCGGCCATCTCCGCCGACCACGCCTCACGACTCCGCCTCCATGCGACCCAGCACGAGCTGCCGCGGCGGCGGGCGCTCGTCGCCGACCGTGAAGGCCCGGTCCAGCGCCTCGCCGGCCTGCGCGCGCCGCGCCGGGTCGCGCGCGAAGACGGCGGCCAGCGCGTCGCCGGCTTCGACGTGGTCGCCGACGGCGTGCTCGAGCAGCACGCCGGCCGCGGGATCGACGGTGTCGTCGATCCTCTGACGGCCGGCGCCGGCGAGCTGCGCCGCCTGACCGACGGCCTTGGCGTCCACCGCTGTGAGATAGCCGGCGCGCGTCGCGCACGCCTCGTGCGCCGCCAGCCGGTGGAACTCCCCCGGCTGCCAGCGGCCTCCCTGCACGAAGCACCAGCGCTCGAAGTGCTCGGCGGCGCGGCCGTCGGCGAGCGCCGCCTCCGCGAGCCGGCGGCCCTCGGCTTCATCGACGCCGAGGTCCGAGAGGGCGAGCAGGGCGCCGGCCAGGGTGAGCGTGACCTCACGCACGTCGGCCGGCCCCTCCCCGCTCAGCGCCTGCCAGGCTTCTTCCACCTCCAGGCGGTTGCCCACGGTGCGCCCCAGGGGCGACTCCATGCTCGTGAAGATGCAGGTCGTGGGGCGCTCGTAGGCGGCGCCGATGAGCCGACACAGGCGGCCGAGGTCGCGGGCGTGGTCCAGGTCGCTCATGAAGGCGCCCCTCCCCACCTTGATGTCGAGGACGAGCGCCGCCGTGCCACTGGCCACCTTCTTGGCCATGATGCTGGCGGCGATGAGCCCATCGCACTCGATGGTGCCCGTCACGTCGCGCAAGGCGTAGAGGATGCGGTCGGCGGGCACGACGCGCTCGCTCTGGCTGACCACGGCGACGCCGATGCGCTCGAGCTGGCGGACGAGCTCCCCCTGCGGAAGCTGCACGCGAAAGCCGGGGATCGACTCCAGCTTGTCCAGGGTGCCGCCGGTGTGCCCCAGCCCGCGCCCCGACATCTTGCCGAAGACGGCGCCGCAGGCCGCCACCAGCGGCGCCAGCACGAGCGTCACCTTGTCGCCGACGCCGCCGCTCGAGTGCTTGTCGAGCACGGGGCGCCCGACCACGCGCAGGTCGAGCGTCTTGCCGCTCTCCACCATGGCGCGCGCCAGCTCCACGGTCTCGGCGTCGCTGAGGCCATGGAGCACCATGGCCATGAGCAGCGCGCTGGCCTGGTACGAGGGCACCGAACCATCGACCACGCCATCGACGAAGGCGCGCAGGCGCCCGGCGTCGAGCTCGTGGCCGTCACGCTTCCAGGCGATCACATCGTTCACGAAGTCCACGAGGCGTCCTCCATTGCTGCGTCAGATCAGGCCGGGCCAGCGCGCCGTCACGACGGCGCCGAGCCCGGCGGCCAGCGTCCCGGCAAGGCGGCCGCCGAAGGCGAGCACCTCTTGGTGCGAGCCTACAGCGGCGGCCCGGTTGACGACCAGCGCGAGGAGGCAGCAGGCGGCGCCGGCGGCGCGCGCAGCGCGCACCTCCGGCGCCCCCGACATGCCCACCACGTCGCCGTGACCCGCCAGCCAGGCGACCTCCGCCGGCGTCTCGAACTGCGGGCCGGCGACGGCCACGTACACGCCGGTGCGCGCCGGCCCCGGCGCCATGGCCGCGGCGACCGCCGCCGCCTCCGCCGCGCCGCAGACGCCGAGGGCGAGCGGCGCGTCGCCCACCGGCGGCGCCCGCAGATCGACGACGGCGGTGCACGCCACGAGCTCTCCGGGCGTGACCGCCGGGCGCAGCGCCCCGCAGGAATTGGTCAGCACGAAGCGCGAGACGCCGGCCGCGGCCAGAGTGCGCACCGGGCGCTCCAGGTCCTCCCGCGGCCACCCTTCGTACCCGTGCGGGCGGCCGCAGGCCAGCGCCAGGCGGAGCCCGCCGGCGGCGCCGGCCGTGAGCTCGACGAGCTGCAGGATACTGCGATGTCCGGGCACGGCCGTGCAGGGCCAGCCGAGCTCCTCGTAGCCCAGCTCGGCGCGCACCGCCGCCCCCGGCGGCAGGGCGGCGAGGCCGGAGCCGAAGACGACGGCCGCGTGGGGGCCGAAGGCGGCCACGCGGCCGCGCGCGTCCGCGACCCGCGGCATCAGGCGATCGCCCTGCCGGGCAGCGGCGGCGTCTCGCCGGTGAGGCGCGCGAAGGCCGTGGCGCCCACGTCCTCCTGGGCGCCGTCGTAGCGCCCCGGCGCGAGGCCGAGCGCGAGCAGCGGCGAGTACTCGCGCGAGTGGTCGGTGCTCGCCGTCGTCGGGTCCACGCCGTGGTCGGCGCAGAGCAGCATGACGTCACCGTCGCGGAGCAGCGTGCGCCACACGCCTACGGCCGCGTCCACGGCGGCCAGCCCCGCGGCGAAGCCGGGCACGTCGTTGCGGTGCCCCCACACCTGGTCGAAATCGATGAGATTGGCGAACAGCAGGCCGCCGTCCATCTGTTCGAGGTGGCGGGTGCAGGCGGCGATGCCGGCAGGGTTGTCGGTGGTGTGGTCGTCCACGTCCACGCCGCGCTGCACGAAGATCTCGCCGATCTTGCCGACCCCGAACACCGGCAGGCCGCGCTCGTGCAGCAGGTCGAGATACGTGGGGCCCGGCGGCGCCAGCGAGAAGTCGCGGCGCCGCGACGTGCGCTCGTAGGCCCCCGACACGCCGGCGAACGGGCGCGCGATCACGCGTCCCACGGCGTGGGGTCCCCGCAGGATGCCGCGCGCGATCTCGCACCAGCGGTACAGCTCGGGGACGGGCACGATGGCCTCGTGACAGGCGATCTGAAAGACGGAATCGGCCGAGGTGTACACGATCGGCCGGCCAGTCGAGACGTGCTCGTCGCCGAGCTCGTCGAGGATGCCGGTGCCCGAGGCCGGCAGATTGCCGAGCACGCCGCGGCCGATGGCCCGTGCGAACGGCTCCATCACCTCCGGCGGAAAGCCGTGCGGGTAGGTCGGGAACGGGCTTGCGAGGACGACGCCCATCATCTCCCAATGGCCCGTGGTGGTGTCTTTGCCGGCGCCGTGCTCCGCGAGGCGGCCGTAGGTCGCCGCGGACCACGGCGCTCCCAGCGGCAGGCCCACGACCTCGCCGAGCCCCAGCCCGACGAGGTTGGGCAGCTCGACGTCGCTGCGCTCCAGCACGTGCCGCAGGGTGTCGGAGCCGGCGTCGCCGTAGGCGGCGGCGTCGGGGAGCTCACCGGCCCCGCAGCCGTCGAGCACGCAGACGAACACGCGCGTCATGTGGGCTCCTCCTCTGTTCCGCCGGCGGCGTCCGCGCCCCCGGCGGCGTCCACGCCCCCGGCGGCGGGCGCGCCGCCCCTGCGGCGCCGCGCCCGCGGGTGCGTCTCCAGAAAGACCTCGCGCAGATGCTCCACGGTGACGTGAGTATAGAGCTGCGTGGTCGCCACGCTGGCGTGGCCGAGCATCTCCTGCACGCTGCGCAGGTCGGCGCCGCCGGCCAGCAGGTGCGTGGCGAACGAGTGCCGAAAGGTGTGGGCGCTGGCCTGGCCGAGCATGTCGGCGCGCGCGAGGATCTTGCGCAGGCGGTAGTCCAGGCCCTGGCGCGTGAGCGGGCCGCCGCGCGCGTTGAGAAAGAGCTCCGCCCGGCGGCGCCCGCGCAGCAGCTCGCGGCGGCCGCCCTGCAGGTAGCGGGCGAGGGCCGCGGCCGCGGCTCCGCCCATGGGCACGACGCGCTCCTTGTCGCCCTTGCCCACGCAGCGCACGAGGCCGCCCTCGAGGTCCACGTCGCCCTCGCGCAGCCCCACGAGCTCGCTGGCCCGCAGCCCGCAGCCGTAGAGCAGTTCGAGGGCTGCCAGGTCGCGCTGGCCCAGCGAGCCGGCGGGCACGACCTGCGCGAGCACGGCCTCGACCTCCTCGACAGACAGCACGCGGGGCAGCTGCTGCGGCAGCTTGGGCGTGCGCAGGCCGGCCGCGGGGTCGCCTTCGCGCAGGCCCTCGCGCACGAGGTAGGCGTAGAAGGCGCGCAGGCTCGCCGTGCGGCGCGCCACGCTGGACGCCGCGCCGTCGCCGCCGCCCGCGGCGAAGAACTCCTGCACGTCGTGTACCGCGGCGGCCGCGGGGCGCACGCCCGTCGCCGCGAGAAAGGCGACGAACCTCGCCAGGTCGCGCCCGTAGGCGCTCACCGTGTTGGCGCTCATGCCGCGCTCGAAGCGCACGTAGTCGAGGAACTCCTGGACGTCGGGGTCGGGGGGCGGCGCGGGACGGCCGGCGGCGGGAGGCGCCACGGACGCCCGCCTACGCGGGCGTCCGCCCGGCCGCCCGCACCAGAGCGTGGCCGAGGCGGTAAAGCTGCTCGAGCCGCTCGAGGCGGATGCACTCGTGCGGCGAGTGTACGCGCTCGAACCCCACGCCGAGCGTGAGCGCCGGCAGGCCCCGGGCGTTGAACACGTTGGCGTCGGAGCCGCCGCCGCCGCCGATGTGGCGGGCCTCGAGGCCCGCCTCGGCTATGGCGGCGTCGGCGATGCGCAAGGGGAGCGCATCGGCGGCGTGCGCGTAGCCGCGAAAGTGCTCCTCCACCTCGATCTCCACATCGACGCCCGTCTCGGCGGCGGCGACGGTGATGGCTTCGACCATGCCGACCACCTGGGCGGCGAGCTTCTGCTCGTCGCGGCTGCGCGCCTCGGCGCGCACCACGCAGCGCTCGGCGACGACGTTCACGGCGCTGCCGCCCTCGATAAGACCCACATTGGCGGTGGTCTCGTCGTCGATGCGGCCAAGGCGCATGGCCGTCAGGGCGCGCGCCGCGGCGAGGATCGCGCTGCGCCCGTGCTGAGGCTCGATGCCGGCGTGCGCGGCGACGCCGCGGAACTCGGCCTCGATGGCTTTCAGGGTCGGCGCGGCGGTGATCACGGTGCCCGGCGCCCCCTCGCTGTCGAAGACGAAGACCACGGCGGCGGCCAGGGAGGCCGGGTCGAGCGCCTTGGCGCCCTGCAGGCCGATCTCCTCGGCGGCCGTGAACACGAGCTCCACGTCCGCGGCCGGCGGCTCCAGCGCCAGGTCGCGAAGCAGCAGGAGCAGCGGCGCCACCGCCGCCTTGTCGTCGGCGCCGAGGATGGTCTGGCCGTCGGTGCGCACCACGCCGTTCTCGACGATCACCGTGGGGGCGCGGTCGAGAGGCACGGTGTCGAGGTGCGCGCAGAGGGCGATGGGCGTGCCTTCGCCGCGCCCCGGCACGCGCACGATGAGGTTGCCGCAGGCGCAGCCGGTGAGCGCGGCGCTGGCGTCCTCGAAGGCCTCGAGACCGACGCTGCGCACGAAGTGCTTGACAGCGTCGGCCATCTCGCGCTCCTCCAGCGAGGGTGAGCGGATGCCGGCGAGGCGTACGAAGAGGTCGCGGAGCTCGTCTAGGTCGGCGTGCACGTTTCCTCCAGCTCGTCGTCGCGCTCGCTGCGCAGACGCGCGGCGGCGCCCACGAGCTCGCGGAACAGCGGGGCCGGCCGCGTGGGCCGCGATTTGAACTCGGGGTGGAACTGGGAGGCCACGAACCAGGGGTGACCGGGCAGCTCGCAGATCTCGACGAGGCGCCCGTCCGGAGTGGCGCCGCTGACCACGAGGCCGGCGGCCTCGAGCCGCGGGCGCAGGTCGTTGTTGACCTCGTAGCGGTGCCGGTGACGCTCCCACACCTCGTCGACGCCGTAGGCCGCCTGCGCCCTGGTGCCCTGCACGAGCTTCACCAGCGAGGCGCCGAGGCGCATGGTGCCGCCCATGTCTTCCACGTTCTTCTGCTCGGGAAGCAGGTCGATGACCGGGAAGGCCGTCTCGGGGTCGAACTCCGTGGAGTTGGCCCCGGGCATGTCGCAGAGGTCGCGGGCGAACTCGGCGACCGCGCACTGCATGCCCAGGCACACGCCGAGAAACGGTACCTTGCGTTCGCGACAGAACCTGATCGCCTCGATCTTGCCCTCGATGCCGCGCGGGCCGAAGCCGCCGGGCACGATGACGCCGTCGGCGCCGCCGAGGCGGTCGGCGACGGTGGCCGGCGTGATCTCCTCGGAGTCGACCCAGAGCAGCTCGAGCTTGCGGCCGTGGTGGTAGGCCGCGTGCTTGAGGGCCTCCCACACCGAGAGGTAGGCCTCGTGAAGCTGCACGTACTTGCCCACGAGGGCGATGGTCACGGGCTTGTCGCAGGCGTCGATGCGGTCGATGAGGGCGCGCCACTCGGCGAGGTCGGGGGCGCCGCACTCGAGGCCTAGCATGCGCACCACGAGCCCGTCGAGGTTCTCGCGGTGCATGCGCAGCGGTATGCGGTAGATGTCGTCGGCGTCGCTCGCCGAAACCACCGCGTCGGGGTCGACGTCGCAGAACAGGGCGATCTTCTCGCGGATCCCCTGGGACAGCGGCTCTTCGGAACGCGCCACGATGATGTCGGGCTGGATGCCGATCTCGCGGAGCTCGGCGACGGAGTGCTGCGTGGGTTTCGTCTTCGGCTCGCCGACCACGCCGATGACGGGCACCAGGGTCACGTGGATGTACAGGACGTTGTCGCGGCCGATGTCCCTGCGGAACTGGCGGATGGCCTCGAGGAAGGGCAGGCTCTCGATGTCGCCGACGGTGCCGCCGACCTCGGTGATGAGCACATCGACGCCGGTGTTCTGCGCCAGGCGGTGTACGCGGCTCTTGATCTCGTTGGTGATGTGCGGGATGACCTGGACAGTGCCGCCCAGGTAGTCGCCGCGGCGCTCCCGGGTGATGACGGCGTCGTAGATGCCGCCCGTGGTGACGTTGGAGTCGCGCTGCACGAACTCGTCGAGAAAGCGCTCGTAGTGGCCCAGGTCGAGGTCGGTCTCGGCGCCGTCTTCGGTGACGAAGACCTCGCCGTGCTGATACGGGCTCATGGTGCCGGGGTCGATGTTGATGTACGGGTCGAACTTCTGGCTGGCCACCTTGAGGCCGCGCGCCTTGAGCAGGCGGCCGACGCAGGCGGCCGTGATGCCCTTGCCGAGCCCCGACACCACACCCCCCGTCACAAAGATGTGCTTGGCCATCGCCCTCATCCCCTCCTGGCGTTTGCTATCGACGACCGCCCAGGACGAGGGCCGTGATCCGCCCGGGGGGGGCGCCCCAGGAGACGCGCACAGGGCACGGCGCCGCCGCCGCGGACTGGCAAGGGATTTGGTGGGGCCGGGGTCGCGCCCGTTCGATACCGACGGGCCGGCGCGATGGCGTATCCGGCGGGGCCACGAGACACGCTGGCAAGTATACCATCGGGCGGGGGCGCCGCAAGGAGCGGGCGGCCCTACTTCTCGGGGCGGCCGGCCGTTTCTCGCGGAGCGGCCGGCCGGATCTCGGCGGGCGGCCGGCCGTTCTACGCGGGGCGGCCGGCCTTCGCCAGAAGGCCCTCGGCGTGGCTGCGCGCGGCGCCGTCGTCGGGGGCGGCGCCGAGCATGCGGCAGAGCTCGGCGAGGCGCTCCTCGCCCTCCACGCGCCGCACCACGGTGACGGTGCTGCCGGCCTGCGCGTCGGTCTCTTTGACGATGGCGAACTGCCGTTCGGCGAAGGCGGCCACCTGCGGCAGGTGGGTGATGCACAGCACCTGGCGGCGCTCCGCGAGGCCGGCGAGCCGCTCGCCCAGAGCCGCCGCCGTGACGCCGCCGATGCCGGCGTCGACCTCGTCGAAGATGAGAGTCTCCACATCGTCGCCCAGCGTGACGATGCCGCGGATGGCGAGCATCGCCCGCGAGAGCTCGCCGCCCGAGGCCGTTTCGCGCAGCGGCCGCGGCGGCACCCCCGGATTGGCGCCGAAGAGGAATTCGACGTCGTCGGCGCCTCGTGCGCCCAGCGCGTCCCAGCCCTCGCCGCGGGCGCTCACCGAGATGGTGAAGGTGGCGTAGGGCATGGCCAGGCCGCGCAGCTCCCGCTCGACGCGCGCCGCCACCTCGGGGGCCAGCCGGCGGCGGGCGGCGCTGAGGCGGCCGGCGGCGGCCAGGGCGCCGGCCTGCGCCGCGACCACGCGGGCCGCCAGAGCCTCCTCGTCGGTCTCGAGCTCCTCGAGGGCGGCGAGCCGGCGCCGGGACTCCCCGGCGTAGGCCAGCACCTCGTCGGCCGAGCTCCCGTACTTGCGCATGAGCCCTTTGAGCCGGTCGTAGCGCAGCTCCAGAGCGTCGCGGTGCGCCGGGTCGTCGTCGAGCTCGTCGAGGTAGGCGCGCAGCAGCGCGGCGAGGTCGTCGAGCTCGGCGGCGAGGCCGTCGAGGCGCTGCGCCGCAGGCGCGAGCGCCTCGTCGAGCGCCGCCGCCTCGCCGACCAGGCGCTGGGCGACGCGCACGGCGTCGAGCGCCGCGGCCTCGTGCTCGCCGGCAAGAAGGCTGAGCGCGCCTCCGGCGCGCTCCAGCAGCTTGCCGGCGTGACGCAGCCTCTCGCGGTCGTGGGCGAGCTTCTCGTCCTCGCCGGGACGCACCTCAGCCGCCTCGATCTCGCCGATCTGAAAGCGCAGCGCGTCGATCTCGCGGTCGCGCTCCCGGCCGGCGCCGCGCAGCTCCTGCAGACGGCGCGACAGGGAGCGGGCCTCCTCGAAGGCCGCGGTGTACGCCTCTTGCAGAGGGGCCAGCTCGGCCGGCGCCGCGCCGTCCAGCAGGTCCAGTTGGCGCTCGAGGTGGAGCAGACGGGCGTGCTCGAGCTGCCCGTAGAAGGCGAGCCGCGCGCGCAGTACCTCTTCCACGGCCGCCGCCGAGCTCAGAAGGCCGTCCATGTGCGACCGCGAGCGGCCGCCGCGGGGGATCTCGCGAGCCACCGCGAGGGCGCCGCCGTCGCTCTCGAACAGCGCCTGCACCAGGGCGCGGGCGGCGCCCGGGCGCACCAGCTCGTCGCCGCCCTTCTGGCCCATGAGCAGGCCGATGGCCTGGGCGAGGAGGGTCTTGCCGGCGCCGGTCTCGCCGGTGATGACGTTGAGGCCCGGCGCGAACTCGAGGCGCGCGGCGGCGATGAGCACCAGATCGTCGATGGCCAGCTCAGCGAGCATCGCGGCGGTCGAAGAGCTTCTGCTCGACGTTCTGGTAGAAGGATCCTTCGGCGCTCACCATGAGGCGCGCGAGCTGGGGGCCGGCGGCGATGCGCACGTCGTCGCCGCAGCGCAGGCGCCCCACGGTGTCGCCGTCCACGACGATCTCGGCCTCCTGGAGCGGCGAGACGTTGCGCGCGCTGATCACGTGGTCTGGGCGCAGGACGACCGGCCGGAACCCCAGCGAGTGCGGGGCGATGAAGTTGAGCACCAGGACCCCCGCGTTCCACTCGACGATGGGTCCGCCACACGAGAGGTTGTAGGCGGTGGACCCGGTGGGCGAGGCGATGATGAGCCCGTCGCAGAACATGCTGCCCACGGTGACCCCCGCGACCTCGTACTCGAGCTGCAGCACGTGCCGCGGAGCGACCCGGCTGAGGATGACGTCGTTGACGGCCGTGAAGCTGCGGCCGTTGACCTGCACATCGACGGTGAGCAGCTCGATGACGCGGTGGTCGCCGCCGAGGATGGCCGCGAGGCCGCCGGCCCAGGCGTCGCGCTCGAGCGCCGCGAGAAAGCCGACGTTGCCGTAGTTGACGCCCAGCGTGGGCACGGGGCTGCCGAGGAGGCGCCCGAGCGCCCGCAAAATGGCGCCGTCGCCGCCGAACACGAGGCACACGTCGGCGGCGCGCAGGCCCGCCTCGTCGATGAGCGCGTAGCCCCGGGCGGCGGTCTCGTCGTGCCGGGCGGCCTCGTCGGCCGGCATGAGCAGCTCGACGCCGAGGCGCTCGCGGGCCGCGGCCAGCTCTTGCAGCGCGGCCCCCGTGGCCTCTTTGGCGACGCCCGTGAGCGCCGCCACGCGGCGCAGGCGCTCAGCCATGGACGACCGCGACGGCGTGCGCCGCCGCCTGGGCGGCGTCGATGGCGGCCGCCGGGAGCGGCGCCCGCCCGTCGCAGAAATAGACGAAGTACTCCACGTTGCCTTTCGGTCCGGGATGGCCGGAGTCGCAGATGCCGAGCACCACGGCGCCGTGACCCATGAGCCACGCGCCGACGGCCTCGAGGACGTCGCGGTGGACGGCTGGGTCGCGCACCACGCCGCCTTTGCCGACGCGTTCTCTGCCGGCCTCGAACTGCGGTTTGACGAGCACGAGGCCGCGGTAGCCGCCGCGCAGCGATTCTAGCACGGGCCCCAGGGCCACCGTAAGGGAGATGAACGACAGGTCGGCGGTTACAAATGACGGCTGGAAAGGTATACGTTCGGCGGTCAGGCGTCGCGCGTTGGTGCGCTCCATCACGATGACGCGCGGATCCTCGCGCAGACGCCAGTCGAACTGGCCGTAGCCCACATCGACGGCCAGCACCCGCGCCGCCCCGCCCTTGAGCAGACGATCGACGAAACCGCCCGTGGAGCTGCCCAGGTCGCAGACGTCCTCGCCCTCGACGGACACGCCGAGCGCGGCCATGGCGTGGTCGAGCTTGTCGCCGCCGCGCGAGACGAAGCGCGGCCGTACGGCCACGCTGAGCGGCGCGGCGGCGTCGATCATGGTCCCCGGCTTGTCGGCGACCCGATCGGCGACCTTCACCTCGCCGGCGAGGATGGCGCCGCGCGCCTGGGCGCGGGTCGCGAAGAGCCCCCTGGCGACGAGCAGCGCGTCGAGCCGCTCGCGCACGCCGCCGCCTACTTGACGCGCGTCAGGACCGCGGGGCGCAGCGCCGCGGCGGCGGCCACGGCCCGCGGCGTGAGACCGAGGTCCTCGAGCAGTAGAGTGCGATCGCCGTGCGGCACGAAGGCGTCGGGCAAGCCGCAGCGGACCACCGGCACGTTGCCGCCGACATGTTCGAGCACCGCGCTCCCGAACCCGCCGGCGAGCGCGTTCTCCTCGACGGTCACAAAGCACCGGTGCGTGGCCGCGAGCCGCTCGAGAAGCTGCGTGTCGAGCGGCTTCACGAAGCGCGCATCGACGAGCGTGGGCTGCTCGCCCTGCGCGCGCAGCAGCTCGGCGGCCTCGCGGGCGATGCCGACCCCGGCGCCGATGCCGATGAGCGCCACGTCGCGACCCTCTTCGAGGACCTTGGCCGCGCCGACGACCAGCGGCTCGAGCTCGGCCGCGGGCACGAACGGCGCCGCCATCCCCCGCGGGTAGCGGATCGCCACCGGCCCGTCGATGTCGAAGGCCGTGCGCAGCATGCGCTGCAGCTCGCCCTGGCTGGACGGGGCCATGATCGTGAGATCGGGGATCACGCGCAGAAACGACAGGTCGAAGGCGCCGTGGTGCGTGGGGCCGTCGTCGCCGACAAGGCCGGCGCGGTCGATGGCGAAGATCACCGGCAGGCGCTGCAGACAGATGTCCTGGACGAGCATGTCGTAGGCGCGCTGCAAAAAGGTGGAGTAGACGGCGACCACCGGGCGCATGCCGCCGATGGCGAGGCCGGCGGCGAACACCGCGGCGTGCTCCTCGGCGATGCCGACATCGTAGAAGCGCTCGGGAAACCGCCGTTCGAAGGCCTCGAGGCCGGTGCCCTGGGTCATGGCGGCGGTCACCGCCACGATGCGCGGGTCGGTCTCGGCGAGGCGCACCAGCGCCTGGCCGAAGGCCTCCGTGAAGGTGGTGCCCACGGCCGCCGCCTTGCGGGCGCCGTTGCCGATATGGAACGGCCCGGTGCCGTGAAACGCGTCGGGGCGCGCCTCCGCGGGCTCGTAGCCCTTGCCCTTGACGGTCTTGACGTGGACGACCACCGGGCGGCGCGTGTCGATGGCCTGGCGCACGCTCTCGCGCAGCGCGTGCATGTCGTGGCCATCGACCACGCCGATGTAGGCGAAGCCCAGCTCCTCGAAGAGCATGCCGGGCACGAGGAGCGCCTTCATCGACTCCTTGACGTCCTTGCCGAGGCGGTAGGCCTGCGGGCCGATGGCGGGGATGCGCGCGACGCTCCGCTCGATGTCCTCGCGCAGACGGGTGAGGGTCGGGTCGAGACGGATGCGGTTGAGGTAAAGCTGCAGGGCGCCGACGTTGGCGCGGATCGACATCTGGTTGTCGTTGATGATCACCACGAGGGGGGTGCGCAGGTGCCCCGCGTGGTTCAACGCTTCGAAGGCGACGCCGCCGGTGAGCGCCCCGTCGCCGAGCACGCACACCACGTTGCCGCGGCCTCCGCGGGCCAGCCTGGCGGCCTCCACGAGCCCGAGACCGTAGCTGATGGACGTCGAGGCGTGGCCCGTGCCGGCGACGTCGTGCACCGACTCGCCGCGGCTGGGAAACCCAGAGAGCCCGCCGTACTGGCGGATGGTGCCGAATCTGTCGCGGCGCCCGGTGAGCAGCTTGTGGGCGTAGCACTGGTGACCGACGTCCCAGACGATCTTGTCGCGCGGGCTCTGCAGTACGCTGTGCAGCGCCACCGTGAGCTCGACGGCGCCGAGGCTGGCGGCGAGGTGGCCGCCCACCTCGCTCACGCACGAGAGGATCGCCTCGCGGACTTCCCCTGCAAGCAGCGTCAATTCGCGCTCGGAGAACTGCTGGAGATCGGCGGGGTCGGTGATCTTGTCCAGATACCGCATCGTCCCCCGAGTATAGCACCGCGGTGGCGGGCCGCCGCCCGGCGTCAGCGGCGGCGGCGGCGGATGTAGGCGGTGAGCAAGGCCAGATCGGAGGTGTCGCCGGGCAGGACCGCGAGGCGCTCGTGCGCCCGCTCCGCGGCCTCCGCGGCGAGGCGCTCGGCGGCGTCCATACCGAAGCGCGAGACGTAGGTGACCTTGTGCTGGGCGCGGTCCTTGCCGATGCTCTTGCCGAGCTCACCCTCGTCGCCGGCCTCGTCGAGGATGTCGTCGACGATCTGGAAGAGCAGGCCGACCTCGGCGGCGAAGGCGCGGTAAAGGGCTACGTCCGCCGCGCCGCTGAGCACGGCGCCGCAGACCACCGCCGCTTCGATCAGGCGCCCGGTCTTGAGGGCGTGCAGCGTGCGCAGGTCGTCGTCGGCGGCGGCCTCCCCAGCCACGTCCATGTACTGGCCGCCGACCATGCCCTGCACGCCGGTCGCGGCGGCGATCTCGGCGGCCGCCGCGAGGACCGCCTCGGGCGCGCCTTGCTGCCGCGCCAGCAGCAGGTTGAACGCCTCCGCGAAGAGCCCGTCGCCGGCGAGGATGGCGATGTCCTCGCCAAAGGCCACGTGGCAGGTCGGTCGCCCGCGGCGCAGGGTGTCGTCGTCGATCGCCGGCAGATCGTCGTGGATCAGCGAATACGTGTGGATGAGCTCGAGGGCGGCGGCGGCGGGCAGCACCCCTACGGGGTCGGCGCCGCGACTGCGCGCCGTGGCCAGCGTGAGCACCGGGCGGATGCGCTTGCCGCCGGCGAGCAGCGAGTAGCGCATCGCCTCGACGAGGCGCGCGGCGCGCCGGTCGGCGCCGAGATCGAGCGCCACGAGGTAGCCCTCGACGAGCTTGAGCAGATCGGCGGGATACGGCGCGTCCGCAGGTGGCCGGGGCATCGCCGCGACCACCTCAGCCGGCGACGCGACCGAGACGCTCGAGGAGGAGGCCTGCCTCCTCGACGAGCTCGGTCGCGTGCTCCAGCAGCGTCATCTCGACCTCTCCCGAGGCGGACGCCGCGAGGCGCGGCTCCAGCTCCTCGAGCCGCCCGATGATGGCGCGCACCCGGGCCACGGCCGCGGCGGGCTTGAACGGGGCCTCGGGGACGCCGCCGGGGTCAGTCATCGCCGGCCTCGCGGCCCCGCTGGATGGCCCCGAGCACGCCGTTCACGAAGCCCCCCGCCTCGTCGGTGGCATAGCGCTTGGCGAACCGCACGGCCTCGTCGATGGCCACTTCCGGCGGGGTCACGCCGCTCTCGATCTCCCACAGCGAAAGGCGCAGGATGCTGCGCTCGAGGGGCGCCATGCGCTCCACGGTCCAGCTCGTGGAGTGCGCCGCCAGAGCCGCGTCGAGCGCCTCGCGCTGCGCCAGCACACCGCTCACGGCGGCGATCGTGAACTCGTCGGGCGCATAGCCCTCCCGCAGGCGCAGCCCCTCGACGAGCTCCTCCATGGTGAGCGCTGTGACGTCGCGCTGATAGAGCAGGAACAGCGCGTCGCGGCGCGCCTGTTTGCGGCTGGGCCGGACGGTCACCGATCGGCGCGCCGGGTCAGACGGGCTCGATGGCGAACAGCGGCTGGCCGTACTGCACGGTGTCGCCGTCCTCGACGAGGATCTCGCGGACGACGCCGGCCACATCGGCGGTGAGCTCGTTCATCATCTTCATCATCTCGAGGATGCACAGGGTCTGACCAGCCGCGACGCTGTCGCCGACCTCCACGAACGACGGCGCCTGCGGCGACGGCGCGCGGTAGAAGGTGGCGACCCACTTGGAGCGCACCATGTGATAGCCGTTGGCGTGCTCGTCGGCGGCGGCGGGAGCGGCCGCCGGCGGCGCCGCCGCCGCCGCGGCCGCGGCGGGCGCGGCCGCACTCGCGCCGGTCTTGCGGACCGTCATCTTGAGGTCGCCCTGCTCGATCACGACCTCATCGACGTCGCTGTCCTCGACCAGGGCGAGGATGTCCCGCAGGCGGGCGCCGGCGTCGTCGCCCAGCGACGCCCCCACCTGCGAGGTGAGGTAGGCGGGCATCTGCGTGCCGAACACGTCGCTCTCGGGCCCGATGTGATGGCGCTCGAGATACACGCGCGCCGTCTGCGGGAACAGCGCGTAGCTCAGAAGGTCCTCCTCGGAGCGCGCCAGGTCGCCGATCTCGTCGCGGTAGTCTTCGAGAGTCTCGCGCACGAGGTCGGCGGGCCGCACGTGGATGGGCTCTTCGTCGCCGAGGACGCGCTGGATGACCTCGCGCGACACGGGCCCCGGGGCGGCGCCGTACTTGCCGCGCAGGTAGGCCTTCATCTCGTCGGGCACGATGTGCCAGCGCCGCCCGGACAGCACGTTGAGCACCGCCTGCGTGCCGACGATCTGCGACATCGGCGTCACCAGCGGCGGGTAGCCGACCTCGGAGCGCACCACGGGGATCTCCTGCAGCACCTCGGGCAGCCGGTCGAGGGCGTTCTGCTCCGCGAGCTGGCTCTCGAGGTTGCTGATCATGCCGCCGGGCACCTGGTGCGAATAGACCTGCATGTGCGTCAGCGACGTGACGCCGCGCTCGTGGCCCGTCTCGATACGCACCTTCTCGAAGTACTTGGCGATGGTGAACAGGGTCTCGAGGTCGAGCTCGGTGTCGTTGGGCGTGCCGATGAGGGCGGTGACCACCATCTCGGTGGCCGGCTGGGAGTTGCCGAAGGCCAGAGGCACGGTGGCGGTGTCGATGACATCGACGCCGGCCTCCACAGCCTTGAGATACGTCATGGGGGCGAGGCCGCCGATGTAGTGGCAGTGCAACTGGATGGGCACGTCTATCTCGGCCTTGAGGCGGCCGATGAGCTGCTCGGCGTAGTAGGGCGAGAGCAGCGCCGCCATGTCCTTGATGCAGATGGAGGCGGCGCCCATGTCGACCAGGCTGCGGGCCACCTCGACGTAGTGGTCGAGCGAGTGTACCGGGGAGATGGTGTAGACCACGGCGCCCTGGAAGTGCTTGCCGGTCTCTTTGATCGCCGCCGCCGCGGTCTCGAAGTTGCGGATGTCGTTGAGCGCGTCGAAGACGCGAAAGACGTCCATGCCGTTCTCGGCGGCCTTGTAGACGAAGCGGCGCACGATGTCGTCGCCGTAGTGGCGGTAGCCGACGATGTTCTGGCCGCGCAGCAGCATCTGCAGCGGCGTGCGCACGACGTGCTTCTTGATGAGCCTCAGGCGCTCCCACGGGTCTTCGTCCAGAAAGCGCAGCGCGGCGTCGAAGGTGGCGCCGCCCCAGCACTCGAGCGAGTGAAAGCCCACCTCGTCCATGGTCTCGAGGATGGGCAGCATGTCGTGGGTGCGCATGCGCGTGGCCCACAGCGACTGGTGGCCGTCGCGCAGGGTCGTGTCGGTGATGCGTACTCTGCGCGCTCGCATGGCTGTCTCCTGGACCCCGGGCAGCGCTCAGGCGCGGCCGAGGTACTCCCGGGTGCGCGTGTCGACCTTGATGCGCTCGCCCTCCTCGATGAACAGAGGCACCGCCACGACCACGCCGGTCTCGAGGGTGGCCGGCTTGGTGGCGCCCTGGGCGGTGTTGCCCTGCACGCCGGGATCGGACTGGGTGATGAGCAGGTCCACAAAGTTGGGCGCCTGCACATCGAAGGGCACGCCGTTGAGGTAGTAGATCTCGACCTCCATGTTCTCGACGGCCCACTCCAGGGCGTCTTTGGCCATGTCGGGGGTCACGGAGATCTGCTCGAAGGTCTGGTTGTCCATAAGGACGACCTCGTCCTCGGTGGAGTACAGATACGCCAGCTTGCGCGACTGCGTGTGCATGCGCGCGAACTTCTCGCCGGCGCGGAAGGTCCTGTCGAGCACCGCGCCGGTGGCGATGTTGCGCACCTTGGTGCGCACGAAGGCGCCACCCTTGCCCGGCTTGACGTGCTGGAAGTCGACGATCGTGAACGGCTGCCCGTCGATCTCGATGGCCATGCCGGTCTTGAACTGGTTGGTGGTGACTACGTCTGCCATGGGGTCCTACTCGGGGGTCGCCGGTACGGGTCGGGACGATAGGAGGCCATGATACAGCAAGCCCGTGAGGGCGTGCAGCAGGCATGCCGGCCGGCGGCGCGCGGGCGGGCCGGCCGGCCGGCCGAAGGGCAGCCGGCTCAGCCGACGACCTGGAGCTCCTTCGGGAGCACGGTCAGGCGCTCGTACCCGGCCGCGGTGACGAGCACCGTGTCCTCGATGCGCACGCCCGCGAGCCCCTCGATGTAGATGCCCGGCTCGACGGTGCACACCATGCCCGCGGCGAGCACGTCGCCGCGGGTCCGGCCCAGCCCGGGGGCCTCGTGTACTTCGAGGCCCACCCCGTGGCCGGTACCGTGGCCGAACTTCTCGCCGTAGCCCGCGGCCACGATCACAGCGCGCGCGGCCGCATCGACGTCCTCGCGCCCGTGGGCGCCGTCGCGCACGGCCGCGAGGCCGGCGAGCTGCGCCGCGAGGACGACCTCGTACACGCGGCGCAGCTCGGCCGCCGGCTCGCCGGCGGCGAAGGTGCGCGTGATGTCGCTGCAGTACCCTTCCAGGCGCGCCCCGGTGTCGATCACGACCAGCTCGCCGGCGGCGATGACCCGCTCCCCGGGGATCGCGTGCGCCTGAGCGCCGTGCGCGCCGCTCGCGACGATCGCCGGGAAGGCTTCGCCGTCGGCGCCCAGCCGGTGGTACTCGGCGACGAGGTCCCAGGCCACGTCCGCCTCGCGGCGGCCCACCAGGCCGCGCCCCACGACGGTGGCCAGCGCCTCGTCGGTCACTGCCCCCGCGCGCCGCATGACGGCGATCTCCGCGGCGTCCTTGACGGCGCGCAGGCGGCTCACGCGGCCGCCGACGTCGCGCAGGCGGCCGCGATGCCGGCGGCGCAGCCGCCGGTACTCCTCGTAGCTCAACGAGGCGCCCTGGAACCCCAGGCGCGCGTCCGCGCCCAGCGCCAGCGCGGCCGCGGCCGCGGTGTCGGCGATCAGGTCGGCGCCGAGCGCCTCGACCAGCTCCCAGCCCGCGGCCTCCTCCCGCGCCTGCTCCCAGTACCGCGCGTCTGTGCAGATCAGAGCGACGTCGCGACCCACGACGAGCGTCGCGTCCTCGCCGCGGAACCCGCAGAGGTAGCGCACGTCGGCAGCCTCGCCGACCACGACGCCGTCGAGGCCGAGATCGTCCAGAAGGGCGCGGCAGCGCGCCAGACGATCCTTCATCCGCGATCCTTCATCCGCGATCCTTTCGCGCGATGAGGTCGGCCAGAGCGTCGACCGCCTCGGCGTAGCCCTCACGCCCCTTGCCGCTGACGCGCACCGCCGCCAGATCGGCGATCACCGAGCGCCGGCGCCACTCTTCGCGGCCCTCGACATCTGAGAGGTGCACCTCGGCAATCGGCGCCGCGACCATCTCGAGGGCGTCGCGCAGCGCGTAGCTGTAGTGCGTCCAGGCGCCGGGATTGACGATCACCGCGTCGGCCCCGTCGCGCACGATCTCGTGGATCTTCTCGACGAGCTCGCCCTCGTGGTTCGTGTGGTGGCAACGCGCGGCGAAGCCGCGCGCCGCGGCGCGCTCGACCACGTAGGCTTCGAGCTCCGCCAGCGTGAGCACGCCGTAGTGGGCGGGGTCGCGGCGACCCAGCATGTCGAGATTGACGCCGTGCAGCAGCCAGAGCGTCTTCAGCGTTGCAGCAGCCACTCCACGACCTCCCGTTCCAGCTCCGCCGGCACGCGCACGTCGAGGCGCGGGCGCCCCAGGGCGTCCAGCAGCACGTAGCCCACGCCGTCGCGGCCCGCCTTCTTGTCGCGGTGCGTGAGGTCGCAGACTGCCTCGACAGGCACGGCTTCGAGCCTCCGCGGAAGACCGAGGCCGTCGAGAAGCGCCTCAGCGCGGGCTTCCTCGCGGGCATCCAGGCCGCACAGCCGCCGCGAGAGCCAGAGGCTCGCGCGCAGACCCAGGCCCACGGCCTCGCCGTGCGTGTAGCGCGAGAACCCCCCGGCCGCCTCCACGGCGTGGCCGATGGTGTGCCCCAGATTGAGCACGGCCCGCGCCCCGGTCTGCTCGCGCTCGTCGCCGGCGACCACCGCCACCTTATGTGCCACGCACCCCGTGACCAGCTCCTGGCTCACGCGCGCCGCGGTCAGCGGGCCGCCGGCGAGACGCTCGACGCGGCCCAGCAGCTCACGCCCGTCGAGCAGGGCGTACTTGGCCACCTCGGCGGCCCCGCCGCGCAGCTCGCGCGGCGGCAACGTGTCGAGCGTCGCGAGGTCGGCGCACACGAGCCACGGCTGGTAGAACGTACCGACGTAGTTCTTGCCCGCGCGAAAATCCACGGCCACCTTGCCGCCCACCGCGGCGTCGACCTGGGCGAGCAGCGTGGTCGGCGCCTGGACGAGGCGCACGCCGCGCTGGTAGGTGGCCGCCACGAACCCGGCGAGGTCCCCGATCACCCCGCCGCCGAGGGCCACCACGGTGTCGCCGCGGCGCACCCCGCGGTCGTAGAGCACGCCGTACAGCTCCTCCGCGCGGGCGAGGTCCTTCTGGCCCTCTCCCGCGGGGATCACGATGTGCGACACCTCGTAGCCGGCCGCCCGCAGACTGGCGCGGACCGGCTCCAGATACAGGGGGGCGACGTTCTCGTCGCAGCACACGACCGTCCTGCCGCCGGGGCAGCGGCGCCCCAGCGCGGCGCCGAGCCCCCCGAGGCAGCCGCGCCCGACGAGCACGTCGTAGGCGCGCGACGGCAGCGCGGCGCGGATGCGCCTCATCCCCGGTCCTCCCCACGCCCGGGCGCCCGCTGGGACTCGCCGTCCACGCCGCCGTCCGCGGCGCCGTACGCGCCGCCGTCCACGGCGCCGTCCGCGGTGCCGTCCGCGGCGAGCGCCGCGACCTCGGCGGCCACGGCGGCGAGCGGACGCGAGCCGTCGTTGAGCACCTCGGCGGAGGCCACCCGCCGGTACAGGTCGTTGCGCTCGTCCAGAATTCCGCGGAAGGCCTGTTCGTCCCTGGCCAAGGGTCTTCCGCCGCGAGCCGCGGCCCGCGCCCATAGCACCTCGGCCGGCGCGGTGAGCCAGGCGACGTGCGAGAGGCGCCCCAGCGCCTCCCGCACGTCGCCGCTCAGCACCGCGCCTCCGCCCAGGGCGACGATGCACGGCTCGCGCAGCGCGGCCTCGAGCACTGCGACGACGACGTCGCGCTCGATGCCGCGAAAGACCTGCTCGCCGCGTACCGCGAAGATCTCGGCGATAGGGCCTTCGCGCTCTTCGATGAGCGCGTCGGTGTCGATGAAAGGTACCTTGAGGCGCTTCGCGACCAGCCTGCCCACGGCGCTCTTGCCGGCGCCCATGAAGCCGACCAGGGCGACCGCCGACGCGCGCGGCGCGCCGTCCAACGGGGCGCCGCTCACCGGCTCAGGCAGTGGACGCGGTAGGCATCCACGGCCGCGCGGAGCTCCGCGACCGTGGCGCCGCCGAAGCGCTCGAGGGCAGCGTCGGCCAGGGCGAGCGCCAGCACGGCTTCGAGCACCACGCCGGCGGCCGGCACGGCGCAGACGTCGGAGCGCTCGAAGCGCGACTCCACGGCCCGATGCGTGCCCAGCTCCACGCTCCGCAGCGGGCTGCGGAGCGTCGCGATGGGCTTCATGGCGGCGCGCACGACGATCGTATCGCCGGTAGAGATGCCGCCCTCGATGCCCCCCGCGTTGCCCGTGCGGCGCACGTACCCGAGCGCGGCGTCGTGCGCCAGAGCGTCGTGTACCTCGCTGCCCGGCAGCCCGGCCGCGGCGAAGCCGAGGCCGACCTCGACGCCCTTGATGGCAGGCACGGTGAACACCGCGGCGGCGAGCGCCGACTCCAGGCGGCGATCGCCCTGGACGTAGCTGCCCACGCCGGGCGGGTAGCCGAAGGCCAGCACTTCGACGACGCCGCCGAGCGTGTCGCCGGCCTCCCGCGCCGCGTCCACGGCGGCGCGCATGCGCGCGCTCGCGGCCGCGTCGGCGCAGCGCAGCGGGTCGGCCTCGACGCGCGCGACATCTTCGAGGCGCAGCGGCGCCGCCGCGGCGCGCTCCGCGCCCACGGCCACGACATGGCTCACCACGCGGCAGCCTACGGTCTCGAGCAGGAGCTTGGCGACGGCCCCGCACGCGACTCGCGCGGCGGTTTCCCGCGCGCTGGCCCGTTCGATCACGTCGCGGATGTCGTGCAGGTCGTAGAGCAGCGCCCCGCCGAGATCGGCGTGCCCGGGGCGCGGCACGCGCACAGGCTCCGCCACGGCGCCCGGATCCTCCGGAGCCTCGACGGCAAGCACATCGCCCCAGTTGCCGGCGTCACGGTTGGCCACGGTCAGGGCGATGGGCGCCCCCGTCGTGCGCCCGTAGCGCACGCCGCCGACGATCTCCACGTGGTCGCTCTCGATGGTCTGCCGGGCGCCACGGCCGTATCCGCCCTGGCGGCGGGTGAGATCCTCGTCGATGCGCGCGGCGCAGACGGCGAGGCCCGCCGGGCAGCCCTCGAGCACGGCCGTCAACTGGCGGCCGTGCGATTCCCCGGCGGTCAAGAAGCGCAAGCGTGTCACGTAGCTACCATAGCGGGCGCTCGCGCCCGTGAACAGCGGCGCTCGCGAGCGCCGGGACGGCGTTGACGCGACGGGGCGGCCTGCGGCCGCCCCGTCGTCGTCGCCGTCTCGGAGCGCCCGCCTACTTCACGATGACCTGGCCGGCGCGCAAGGTGAGCGTCTGGTCGCCGAGCACGATGGTGACGGTCTGGGCGTCCACATTGATGGCGATCACCTGGATCTCGCCGGCCGACGTCGAGAACACGTCGCCGACCATCTTGTCGGAGTACGTCTTGCCGTCGACCTCGAAGGTCGCCATGGCGGTACCGTTGCTGCTGGTGATGCTGAGCACCGAGATCGTGTGGCCGTTGCCCCCACCGCCACTGCTACCGATGCTGAGCACCGAGAGGTCGTAGCTCTTGCCGTTCTCGAGGGTGGCGCGGACCGACTCGCCGAGGTTCACGGCGATCGAAGGGTCGCCGTTCTTGAGCGCCCCGCTGATCACCGTGAACGTCACGTCGCCCGACGTGATGCTCGAGATCGTGAAGGCGGGTGAGCTGCCCGGGACCTTGTCGCCCTGCACGACCGTGTAGGTCGTTCCATCGACCTTGACGCGCGCCGAGAGGGACGGGTTGGGGCTCGACGTCGATGTCGGGGTCGGCGTGGGCGTCGCCACGGCGAACGGGATGAACGGGTCCTTGGCCGTGAACTTGTCGAGCAAAGGCTCCTGTTTGGCCGGGTCGGCGTTGGCGATCGCGCCCGCCCCGCTCGTGTCGCCGAGCACGTCGCCCTGCGCCTGCGTCTGGGCGGCCGCCGGCCCCGAGCCTGCGGCCGGCGCATCGCTGCGCGCCAGAGCCACGGCGAGCGCGAGGGCGGCGCCGACGATGAGCGCGATGGCGACGTAGGTGAGGGTACGCCTGTTGGCGATCATGGCGTACCTCCCGCAGCGGCGGCCCCGGCGACGGGACCCGCCCAGAGATACGCGTTCAGCGTGACGCTGACCGCCAGCGGCGGCGGCGAGCTCGAGTCCGTCGTGACGCCGCCGCCGGCCAAGCTCAGCGTGGTGACCTGGAGGAGCCTGCCGGTGACGCGGAAACTGGCGTTACGGAACGCCACGTAGGTCTCCAGCCGGTACAGGAAGTCCTCGATGTCGAAGAACCTGCCCGTCACCGCCAGCGTGACGCTCTGCAGCCCGAACGGCGTGCCGGGCTGCGTGGCGCCACGGGCGATGCTGTTCAAATCGACACCCGAAGCGTCGGCCGTCCTCGTGAGCTCGATGATCAGCGACGGGATGCCTTCGCTCTGGGGGAGCATCTTGCCCAGCCGCACGATCTCGGCGCGCGACTGCGGCGCGGTCTTCTTGTAGGCCTCGAGGCGCGCGACCTCCTGCTTGGCGGTCGCCAGAGCGGCCTGCTGCGCCACGACCTGACCGTCGAGGTCGCTGAGCTCGGCGCGCATGGGGCTGAGCAGCAAGAAGTACCACGCCACGATGAGGACCACGGCGACCACGGCGGTGATGATGTAGACCTCTTTGCCCTTGGTGAGTCTCATTGGGCGGCTCCCCCGAGCGCGGTGGCGGGAGGCGGCGTGAGATACGGGCGTAGCGACGCCGTCACCGAGAACGTCACGGTCGGCGTCGCCGTCGTGCCGGTGGTACCCGTGGCGGCCGGCGCGGCCGCGCCGGCCGAAGAGCCCAGCTGGACGTTGGACAGCTGCGGGATGAGGCCGAGCCGCGTCATGAACTCGGCGACGTCCTTGTGCGTGTAGGTCGTGCCGCTGAAGGTGACGTCGGCCGATCCGGCGGCGCCGGGCGCCGCCGGCCCGGCCGACCCGGGAAGCATGGTGGCCGGCACCGTGCAGCTGAGGCTCTGCAGACGGACGTTGTCGGGGATGACCAGGCTGATCTCCTGGAGGATCGTCGACCACGGCACGCGGGAGTAGTAGATGCCTTGGGCGGTCGCCGTCATGGCGGTGCGCGTGGTCTGGATCTCGGCGTAGGGAGCCAGCTCCACGGCCTTCTTCTGGGCGGCCAATACCTCCGCCGTGAGCGCGTTCAGCTCGGCCTGCTTGTCGGTGACCTTGCCGTTCTGCCACATGTAGACCATCCCCAGGGCCGCGACGATGGCGACGAGGATGAGGATGGCCCACAGCAGACCGCGCTCGCGCGAGGCCTTGACACGTTGCTCCGGCGGCAGGAGGTCGATGCGTTTCATGACCGCCTACCCCTCATCGTCGATCGCCAGGCCGAGCGCGATGGCCAGCCGCGGTGACATGGCCTCCAGCTCGGGCTGGGGGAACTGCGACTTGTTCTCCACGATGTACTGGAGCGGATTGCCCAGATGCACGCCCAGGTGAAGGGCCTGCGACAGGTAGCCGCAGATGTTGCGCGTGAGGGCGCCCTCGCCGCTCAAGAGGAGCATCCCGATCTGCCCCTCGTGCTCCTGCGAGTGATAGTAGTCGATGGACCGGCGGATCTCGTCGGCGAAGGCTTCGCAACCGACGTCGAGCGCTTCGTGTACCTCCGCGACCGTGGACGCCTCGAGATCGCCCACGGGGGGGTCGACGCCGGAGAGGCCGACCATGATGCGCAGCGCGTCGGCCTCGCCGACGGAAAGCCCGCGGTTGTCGACGAGCGCCTTCACGAGCCCTTCGTAGCCGATGTTGATGACGCGCGTGAACTGGGGCAGACCGTTGACCGCGACCACCAGGTTGGTGATGCCCGAGCCGATGTTGACCAGGGCCGCCGCTTCGGCGCTCTGGGGGGCGCCCACATCGACGAACGCCACGGGCGGCGCGACCGCGCGCATCAGGGCGAACGCCTGGAGGTCGATGCCATCGACGCTCAGCCCGGCCTTTTTGGCGGCCTCGACGAACTGCGCGATCATGTCGCGCTGGGCGGCGACGATGAGGACCTTCTGCCTGCCGGCGCCGTCTTCTGAGGGCACCGTGGCCAGCACCTGGAAGTCGAGGATGGCGTCTTCGAGCGGGATGGGGATGGCCTCCTGCGCCTGGAACTCGATGGCGGCGCGCAGCTCCCTGGCGTCGATGATCGGGAACTCCATGGTGCGCACCACGATCTTCTGATTGGCCACACCAAGCGAGAAACGCTTGCCCGTGAAGCCGCTCTCCTTCCAGAAGGTCTTGAGCTCGGCGGCGAGGCCGTTGACATCCACGACCTCGCCCTCGAAGACGAGGCCCTCGGGCAAGGCGCGCACCGAGACATGGGTCAGAGAGTACCCCTGACCGGCGCCCTTGACCTGCACGCCGGCGATCGACGACTGCTCGAGGTCGACCCCGACGCGCGCACTACTCTTGGCCATGCCAGCCCCTTCGCTTGCCTCGCCACCCTCTGGTGGCGTTGTCGGCAGCCTTGCCACATACCTTGAGGCGCAGAGTCCGGCGCGATCGCCCCTGGAACCTGCCCTTCACGCAGGGCGTTTGGTCTTTCACGATGCGCCCTCGCAGTACACACTGTTCGCAGCGCCGCTGCGATTCCCTGCAGTTACGGCCCATCGAGCGATACCAGTGCGGGAGACACCAGGCCGGCGAGCTGCCTCTGGCGCCAGTCGCCGGCGATCTCCACAGATAGCGGCGCCGAGACCAGGAGGTCGCGGGCGAACAGATGCCCCCCAAGAACCGTTGGTCCGCACACGCGCAGGCTGCCGAGCACCAGCAGCGCGCCGTCGAACGCCGTCGGCACGCCCGGCTCCCCCAGCGCCGCGGCGCCCAGGACGACCAGGACGATGGGGCACGCGCCGGGCGGGCGAGCGCCCGTGAGGCGCAGGTCCGCGCCCTCGGCGGCCGCCACGACCACCACGTAGCCGTCGTCTCCAGGACCAGCTCCCAGGATCAGTGGGCGCGACAGCGGCAGCATCGCCAGGTCCAGGGCGCCGTCGTGGAGGGCCGCGCCGGGCGCGACGGCGGCGTCCCGCAGGGCGACGAGGAGCGACGCGTCCGGGGCCGCCACGAACCGCGACACTTCGTTGTCGCCGGTGTGCACGTCGGTGTCGAACGGGTACTGTCCGTCGGCCTCGAGCCCGGCGTGGATCTCCTCGCCCGCCGCCCACTCGTTGCCCAGCGCGTGTACGCCGGCCTGCGGCCAGACGTCGCCGTGTACGCCGTCGGCCGGCGGCGGCGCGCCGCCCGCCGGATCGGGGCTCCCGAGCTCCAGCCACTCCCTGCCGCGCAGACAGCCGCCGCAGTACAGCCCACTGCCGGTCACGCGCAGCGGCGCCTGAAGCTCCACGTCGCCGCCCGTGACGATGCCCTGCGGCACGGGCTCGGCGCGCAGCTGCACGGTGGCCGACAGCCGCCTCCGGGCGGCTCCGCGAGTCGCCTCCGCCCGCACGACCACGGCCGGCCACACAATGCCTGCGCCGGCGCCGGCGGAGGCCCAGCTCGCCTGCCACGACTCGTCTCCCGCGGTCGTCGCGGCGCTCGACAGCTCGCCCTCGAGGGCGGCTGGATGGCGCCTCAGCTCGAGGCAAACGCGGGCGAGCGCCTGCTTCGCCCCCGCCTGGGCGCGGGCGTTGGCGACGTCCGCGCCGACGATGCTCTGCCGGGCGCTCACCGCCGCCACGGCCGCCGCGGCGAACACCGCCGCCAGGGCGGTCACCACGAGCGCCGCAAGGAGCGCGTAACCCCGCTGTGACGAGGCCGGTCTCATGTCGTCGCCTCGGGCGTGAGCGCCACGGACCGACTGGCCCGCGCCGTGCGCCCTCCGACGGTCACCTCGACGGTGACGGCGATCCGCGCGACGGTCCGCGGCCAGCCGGCCGCGGCGAAATCCGCCGCGCTGAGGCGCCGTCCGTCGGCGCTGAAGTAGTCGACCGCGAACAGCTCCACGTGATCCGCCAGGTACGTGCCGGACGTTTTGCGCCAGAGCACGCCCCGCGCCTGATCCCAGGCCACGAGCACCGTTTCGACGGCGACGCCGTCGTGGCGGTGCTCCATGCAGAGGGCGCGGTCTGGAGACATGCCGGCCGGGGGGCAGATGAGAGCCGTGGCCAGGCCGAGCTCGTCGGCGACAGATCTCACGGCGAAGGCCGCGGCCGTGGCGGCCTGGGCGCGGCCGGCGGCGCTTCTGGCGGCGCCGCCGGCGCTCCACAGCCAGCCCCAGGCGCCGGTGAGGGCCACGGCGGTCACGCACGCGGCGACGAGCAGCTCGACGAGCGTGACCCCGGCGCGCGAGCGCATCCTCTCAAAGCCGGCCTGTGTGGCGACGACGCCTCGCCCCGCGACTTCACGAGACATGGCGACGCCCCTCCAGCGCAACGACCGCCGGGGCGACCGAGGGCGGCACGGCGCTGAGCAAGAGGCGCCGCTCGACCACGAGCCCACGCCACGACGCCTGCAGCTCGACCTCGAGCAGGCCGGCCGGTGGGACGGCGTCCGACCAGACGGCCCAATCTGACAGGGCTTCCAGGGCGACGGGATCCAGCCCCGACGGCGAGACCGCCACGAACCGCGACACGCGGTGCATGGTGAGGTCGTCGGCGAGGATGTCGCTGACAAACGTGCCCGCCGGAGCCGCACCCGAGCCGTCGGAGTAGTAGGCCTCGGGCGCATTGCAGGCCGGCGAGGCGTGCGGGAACACGTCCCCGAGCAGGGAGGCGGGGCTCGCCGGCGGCTGCGCGCCGGCGGCGCGACGGTAGTAGGGCAGCGCCGTCAGGCGCTCGCCTTCGGCGGCGAGCACGGCCTCGAGGTGGCGGCGCCGCTCCACGGAGCGCTCGGCCTTGAGCGACGCGCTGAGCACGCCGCTCACGGCGACGCAGGCGAGGCCGAGGATGGCCACGGCGATGACCGCCTCGATCAGCGAGAATCCGTGGCGACGAGCGCTCAGGTGCATCTCACGCACCCCCCCAGTTGGACGACCACCACGCGCCCCGCCGTGGCTGCGCCGATGGTGAAGTGACCCGCCCTGGGGCTGGCGCCGCCGGGGAGCGTCGGCCAGCCGGCGGGGCCGAACTCGAGGGTACCTTGCGGGTAGTTGCTGGACACGGCGGCGCCGAGCTCGCCGCGAGCCACCGGGCTTTGCCCTGAGGCAGAGACGTCGCAGACGGAGTAACGGCCATCGCCGGCGACGGACACGCGCACGACGGCGCTGCGCGCCTGGGCTCTCGCCTGGGCGTCACGGAGGACGAGCGCCAGCCGCTCCGCGGCGGCGTCGGCGGCGAACACGCTGCGCACCGCCGCCACCCCGGGCACGGCGATGGCGCACAACACGGCGCCGATCGCCAGTATCGCGACGAGCTCGAAGAGCGTCGATCCATGCTGCCGGGACACGCGCCACCTCCAGTGGCCGACCTCGGATCCAGTGGAGCCCGGCGGCGACGAGCGCGCCGCGGCTCATGAAGCAGAGTAGCGGGGACGGCGCGAGAAAGGGAGGGTGACGATAGCCCCGCGACGGTGACGTTGGCGCGGCGGCCGGTTCACAATAACGCGCGCGCCGCCGGCGTCAGCGGTTCGGGAACACGAGCCCCAGATAGGCGTCGATGAGGGCGCCGCCGAAGAACAGCGCGAGAATCGCCCCCGCGGCCAGGAACGGCCCGAAGGGGATCGCGGTCTTGGCGCCGCCCTTGCGGCCGACCATCAGCGCGACGCCGAGCACGGCGCCGCTGAGAAAGCCCAGGAACAGCGCCGGTACGACCGCGGGCCCCAGATAGACGCCCATGCACAGCGCGAGCTTGACGTCGCCGAAGCCCATGCCCTCCACGTGGCGGATGCGAAAGTACACCTCGCTGATGATAAACAGGAAGCCGGCCGCCCCCAGGCCGGCGACCGGCCACTGCCACCACGGTGCCGGTCCGAGAACGATCATCAGCGGCAGCCCCAGCGCCGCGACCGGCAGGATGACGATGTCGGGGATGATCCTCTTCTCCAGGTCGACCTGGCTCACGAGGACGAGGGCCGAGACGAAGAGCAGGTGCGGGACCAGCAGCCACGAAAGGCCGTCCATGGCCGCGACCGCCGCGAACAGCGCCGCCGTGAGCGCCTCACCCACAGGGTACCGCCAGCCGATCGGCGCCCCGCAGTCGCGGCACTTCCCGCGCAGCAGCAGCCAGCTGACCAGCGGCACGTTGTCGTAGGCCCTGATCTGCGCGCCGCACCTGGGGCAGTGCGAGCGCCCGGCGGTGATCTTCTCCCCGTTGGCCAGGCGATACGCCCAGGCGTTGAGGAAGCTCCCGATGATGAGGCCGTAGACCACGGCAACGACGATCAGAAAGGCCTGCACCCGGGCCTCACGGCGCGTAGCCCTTGAACAGCTCGGCGAGCAGCGCCTCGAACTCGGCCTGCGGCATGGTCTCGACCAGCGGCGCCACGGCCTTCATGCGCGCCGCCTTCTCCTTCGGGAGGATGCGGTCGAGCTCCGTGACCGCCTTCTGGCGCACGTACTTGTCGCCGCCCATGTACAACTGCCCCCACATGACGGCCGCTTTCTCCTCGTCCCCGCCCTTGGCGGTAAGCGTCGCCGCGAGGCGGGGGAGGTAGGCCGGGCTCCCCGGGATGGCGGCCGCCTTCTCGTACCAGCGGGCGGCCGTCAGATCCTTGACCTTTCCCTGGCCGTAGCGGTAGGCGAAGAACCCCAGGTAGGCGGGGAAGTGCCAGTCGCCGGGATTCTCCTTGAAGCCGCGTTTGAGGATCTCGTACCCCGCGTCGGGGCGGCCGGCGTCCATCAGGGCGAAGGCGCCGAACATGTAGGCGCGCGTGAACTGCGGGCTCAGCCGCGTCACGAGGTCCACCATCTGAGGGAGGGAGTCGAGGCGCCCATCACCGCTCACGTGCTCGCCGTAGTACTGGACCATGGAGAGGTAGTAGGCGTCGGCCACGGACGTGCGAAAGCTCGGCGAGAAGTCGAGGAAGAAGGCCGCCGACGGCACGAACACGCGCGGGTCGGCGGGCGCCTGCGCCGGGCGCGAGACCTGGTAGGCGACCACGCCGCCGGCGCAGGCGAGCACGACCACCAGGGCGAGCAGTCGCTTGATCACGGTCAGAACTCCTTGCGCCGAAAGACGAGCGCGGCCAGCGCCAGCACGACCACGACGTAGGCCAACAGGTAGGCGGTCCAGAGGCCGATCTGGCCCCAGGCGAGGGTCTGCTCGCCGACGACCCCGGCCTTGACGTCGATGGCCGACAGGTTGGGGACGATCACGTAGACGACCCACGACAGGAGCTCGGTGAGCGGGTTCTTGCCCAAGCGGGTGAGGGAGAGCACGTTCTGGCTGAGCTGCCCGGCGACGAACACGCAGATGCCGAGCACGCTGGCGAGGATCGCCGACCCCAGCGTCGAGAAGAAGATGGTCACGGCCATGATCGCCAGCAACTGCACGTAGATCATCACGACCGCCGCCAGCACCATCCACGACGGCTGGCGGTCGATGATCCACACCAGGGCGAACAGAAAGAGGCCCATGCCCGCGAGCACGACCGCCATGGTGCCGCACAGCCCGATGAACTTGCCGCCGATGAAGGCGCTGCGGCTCACGGGTTTCGAGAACAGCACGAAGACGGTGCGCTTCTCGACCTCCTTGTGTACGAGGCCTGCAGCCACGAACACCGCCACGATGAGCCCGAAGAAGGTGACGGCGACGAGGCCGAAGTCCTTCATCATTCGACCCTGCTCGCCGAGGCTGATACTGCCCAGCCAGAGAACGCCGACGATCATCAGCAGGGCGAACACGACGATCACGGCGAGGATACGGTCGCGGATCGTCTCTCTGAAGGTGTTCACGGCGATGGCCACGACCTGGTTCACGCCGTCACCACCTTCATGAAGAAGCCCTCGAGCGACGGCGCCTCGTCCAGGGCCTCGGCGACGGCGCCCTCCCAGATGACCCGCCCCTCGCGCATGATGGCGATGCGCGAGCACAGCTCGTGTACGTCGCTGAGGATGTGCGAGTTGAAGAGCACCGTTTTGCCGCGCTCGTGCAGCTTCTCGATGATGCGCTTGACCTCGACGCGGCCCACCGGGTCGAGGCCGGTCATGGGCTCGTCGAGAAGCACGAGCTGCGGGTCGTTGATGAGCGCCTGGGCGATGCCGATACGCTGCAGCATGCCCTTGGAGTACTTGCGCAACTGGGTGTCGGCGGCCTGCTCGAGGCTCACGTCGTGCAGCAGCTCGTCGATGCGCTTGCGGCGCGCGCCCGCCTCGATGGCGAATAGGCGCGCGCAGAAGTCGAGGAACTCGCGCCCCGAGAGGTAGTCGTAGAAGTACGGGTTCTCGGGGAGGTAACCGACATGCGCAAGACCCTCGACGCCGAGCGTCACGCTGCCCGACGTCGGCCGCATCAGCCCCAAAGCGACTTTGACGGTGGTGGTCTTGCCGGCTCCGTTCGGCCCCAGCAGGCCGTACACGTCGTTGGGGCCGACCGTGAGGTCGACCCCTTTGAGAATCACGACGGGCCGGCGGCGAAAGCCGACGTGGACCGTCTTGTGAAGGCCGCTGACGCGGACGGCAGCCTCGGTCACCGACGGCCTCGCCTCACGGGGCGGTGAAGACGCCAACGCCGTTCTTGCCGAGCCCGACCAGCGTGAAGGTGTCGGCGTCCTGTTTGTAGATGTAGTCACCTTCGGTGACCCCCTCGGCCCCCTCGGCCATGTCGGCACCGGTCCACGGGTTCTGTGGCCAATTGTCAACATACCTGACGCCGGAACGATCGATGAGTGTCGCCTTGCTGACCGTGCCGCTGCCGGGGTAGACGTCGCCGCTGTCGACCGCGTAGCTGGCGATGCCCAACTCGATGTTATGCACACCGCCCTTGACCGCCGCTGCCTTAGCCTTGTCGCGCTGGCCGAGGTACATGGGAATCGCGATCGCCGCGAGGATGCCGATGATGATGATCACGATCAGGAGCTCGATGAGGGTGAAACCCTCGTTACGCCGGATCTTTCTCATGTCCCTCTCCCCGCGGCCGCCCCGCGCCGATGGCGAAGCCTGCGGCCGCTCCGTGCAACCACAGGCTGAGGTGACATTCCTTCGGCGGTAGCACAGCCGGCTCGGTGAGCCCTGGTGCTTTGCGCCCCACCCTCACAAGTGGTTTGCCCTTGACGCCTACACCCTCACTCTGCCCAAGTAGCGGTTCGCGAGACAGTTCGCGACTCCTTGTCCATCGGGCGATTCGTGGACCTTCTCGAAGGCCACAAGACGAACGCCTGGGGCGGCTGCTCACGCAGCCGCCCCAGGCGTTCGGTATGCTTCCTTCAGGTCAGATCAAGTCACGGAACGGTAAGGACGCCCCCGTTCTTGCCGTACCCGATCAGTGAGAATATGGTGGACCCACCACCAGAGTACGAGTAGGTTCCCTTGGTGGTGCCCGCAGTCATGCCCGTGTTGAGCCACGGATCCTTCGGCCAGATGTCGACGTAGGATGCCAAGCCGGCCGACGAGACGTTGCCGAAGGTGGTGCCCGTGCCTTCCGGATATCTGTCGTTGTAGTCGACGGCGTAGCTCTGCACGCCGATCTGGATGCTGTGGATGCCTTCCTTGACGGCGGCTTCCTTGGCCTTGTCGCGCTGGCCGAGGAACATGGGAATCGCAATCGCGGCGAGGATGCCGATGATGATGATCACGATCAGGAGCTCGATGAGGGTGAAACCCCCCTGTTTGTGGAACCGCTTCATTCTCGAACCATCTCCCTTCTTCGTGGAATTTGCCACGCTTGACTCTCCTGTGCTCGCCCCGGCCCTGCTCCTTGCCGGGTCACCTGACACAGAAGCCTGTGGTGCTCGCTTTCGCGATGGGCTCCACAGGCTGCGAGATGACATGTTCTGTGGCGGCAACCCAACCGGCTCGGTGAGAGCCCTGTGGCTTTGCGCCCCACCTTCGCAAGTGGTTTGCCCTCTGCGCCTCTGCTCCTATGGTGCCTCCTTCATCGCTTCTTGGGCACTCCCTTCGGCAACTCGCCTGCAGCCTGTGTGAGTCCAGACCACTTTGCCTACCGGCTCTCTGCTCCCGCGCAGCGAAACGGCCGCGATGGCGGGTCGGCAGGTCACGGGACGGTAAGGACGCCCCCGTTCTTGCCGTACCCGATCAGTTTGAATAAGGTGGATCCACCACCACCGTACGCGTAGGTTCCCTTGGTGGTGCCCGCAGTCATGCCCGTGTTGAGCCACGGATCCTTCGGCCAGATGTCGACGTAGGATGCCAAGCCGGCCGACGAGACGTTGCCGAAGGTGGTGCCCGTGCCTTCCGGATACCTGTCGTTGTAGTCGACGGCGTAGCTCTGCACGCCGATCTGGATGCTGTGGATGCCTTCCTTGACGGCAGCCTCTTTCGCCTTGTCGCGCTGGCCGAGGAACATGGGAATCGCGATCGCGGCGAGGATGCCGATGATGATGATCACGATCAGGAGCTCGATAAGGGTGAAGCCCCCCTGTTCGTGGAACCGCTTCATTCTCGAACCATCTCCCTTCTTCGTGGCATTTGCCACGCTTGACTGACTCTCCTGTGCTCGCCCCGGCCCTGCTCCTTGCCGGGTCACCTGACACAGAAGCCTGTGGTGCTCGCTTTCGCGATGGGCTCCACAGGCTGCGAGGTGACATGTTCTGTGGCGGCAGCCCAGCCGGCTCGGTGAGAGCCCTGTGGCTTGCGCCCCACCTTCGCCAGTGGTTTGCCCTCTGCGCCTCTGCTCCTATGGTGCCTCCCAATGCCGATCCTAGACATTTCTTTCGGCAGGAATGCCGCGATACTTTACTGATCTGACCTAATCTGACACCACCCCGAGGGCCATCGTCGGCCTGCCCTTACATGTCGGACCTACTCTGCCCCGGTCAGCTCGCGCCGGACTAGTACTTCCGTCTACTCCAAGGCTCGCTCAAGACCGGTCTCCCGAGGACCCCGCGGGCTCGTCGGGAGGCCCGGCTCACAGCAACGAGAACGAGGCCACACTGGACATGAGCAATCGTCCAGTGGTACCCCACGTCTCGCGGCTTGCCTGAGCTCTGATCAGATAGGCCCGGGTGCCGTGGATTACAAGGGTGGCTGAGGCTGCGACGTCCTTGCCGTCGATCCTGTACGTGTAGAATCCTTTGAGTGCCTGCTCGTCAGCGAACGTGCCCCAGGTGAAGGGCTCTACGATGCGCAGGCCATGAAGCTTGCCGTCTAGCACGCCGACCATCCTCACGAAGTCCCTCTGGTGCATCTTGAGGTCGGTTTCCGTGGGAGCCCGGTTCATCTCGTAGACCGACACGTCCAGAGTGTCGACTGCCTTGCCCGCGATTGTTGCGCCCTCAGGGTCAGCGAAGAAGATGTGGAAGAGCGGTGCAGCATCGCCGCTCTCCGCAGTTGGGACCTCCAGTCGCACGTAACTCGATGGGTACTCGATGGCAAAGGCGTACTCGCGGCACGAGTAGAGCGTTGACGACCACCCAGCCACGGGGGAGAATCCCCCGCAAGCCACCATCACGCAGCAACAGACTGCGACCGGTGTTGTGGCGATGCCGACGGCGATTCGCTTCAAAATGACCTCCGATTTCTCTGCTGGGCCACCTGAGGCACAAGACCTGTGCTTCCGGCGTTCGCGATGGGCTCCACAGGCTGCGAGGTAGTCCTGTTGCGGCGGCAGCCCGGCCGACTCGATGGGGTTGTAGCTTTGCGCCCCACCTTCACGAGTGGCTTGCCTTTCACGACTCTGCCCCCATGATGCCTGCTGTTGCTCATCCTAGACAGACCTTTCGGCAGGGAATCCGCAGGACTTGACCGATCTGACAACGCCCCGGGGCGGTCGTCGGCCTACTCTCGCATCTCAGACGCGCTCTGCCGCCGCGGCCGCTGCCCAGACTCATCCTCGCGACGGTTCTCCTGTGTGAGCAGGAGGACGAACGAATGGAGTACCCGATGGGCAGGCGTACACTCCGGCCGCCGCGACCGGTACCTTTGTCGAGACCGAGGCGCGCTGCTGCTGTCGCCGCACCGCGCTATACTCCGCGCATGACAGCGGCCCGTGACACCGGCGCTCCGCCGAGCAGGGGCTCAGGGCTCACGGTGCGGACAACGTGCCTCCTGCTTCTGTTGCTGGCGCTGGCGCTGGCCGCCAACTTCTGGATCGATGTCGTCGCGCAGTCGTTCAACTCGCCCCACGGGCTCCAGTACTCCAGCGAGGCGGACTATGGCCATGAGAACTTCGATTTTCTGCAGTACTACGCAGGCGGTCACAACTGGAACCTCGGCCTGGACCCGTACACGAACCACCTTGGGGACCCTCGCGCGATGCTCCTCCCTCGCATTGGCGATTTCTCGATCTCCGGATACATCTATCCGCCGACGTATCTTCCCGTGTACGCCGCGTTTTCGAGACTCCCCTATGGCCTTGCGCGGACCCTGTGGCTCGCACTGGACCTGGCGGCGCTGGCCGGCGCCGTCACCGTGGCGACACTCACTGCGAGGCGGCGACGCCTCGCAGTGGTGACCGCCGCCGCCCTCCTCCTCGTCGGCTCCTACCCATTCATCAGCCATGTCTATCAGGGCCAGATCGACATGCTCGTCGCCGGCCTGAGCGTGTCTGCGTTTCTGCTCTACCCTCGTTGGCGGGGTTGGCCCTCGGCCGCTTGCCTGGCCCTTGCCGTTGCCGCCAAGGTCACGCCGGTGCTTCTCCTCGCCGTCATCGTCCTCTACTTCTGGGACTGGCGCTTCCTGCTCAAGAGCGCTCTGTGCGGGGGGATCCTGTTCGTCAGCTCCCTCCCCTTGATCGGCCTCGCACTCTACCGCGAGTTCGTCTTCACGACCTTGCCGAAGGTTTCGGTCCCGCAGGCCTCGCTGATCAACCAGACGTCCTTGCGCTACCTGTCGAATCACCCATCCATCGCCCAAGTGGCCACAGTGGCCGGCTATGCGGCGTTGCTCGGCCTGGCAGCCCTTGTGGGGCGCAGCAGCAGGCACATGACAGATGACCGCCGGCCGGTCCCTCCGGACACCGAGCGGTACGCGGTCCTCACGCTCGGGGTCTCGTTCATGCTCTTCTTCTCGCCGCTGGCTTGGCAGATGGCCTATGTCTGGCTCATCGTGCCGCTCGCCCTGCTCGTCACGGCGCCGCCGCCGGCGCGTCCTGGTGCTGTGATCTGGCTAGGCTTGGGGACCGCCTTGGCGAGCGTCCAGGTGTTCGCGGGGCGCGTGATCGACATGCTGAACATCATCGGCCTTGGCGTGCTGATCGTGGTGCTCTTGCTGTGCTATCTTCCGCTCGGGGACTCGGTCGCTCCTGAAGTGCGGTCGCCGACGGGCCTGCGGCAGGCCGACACCGATGGGGCGCCGACTCCAGAAGGCCACGTCTAGAAGATGCGGCGCCCCAGCAGCTCTTTGAGCCGGTCGAGCGCCTTGATGGACTCGCGCGAAACCTTCTTCTGCGTCAGCCCCAGCTCGTCGGCCACCTCGGTCTGCGTGAGGTCCTTGAAGAAGAGCAGGTAGATCAGGCGGCGCTGAAAGGCCGAGAGCTTGTCGAGGGCGTCGTACAGCGTGATGCGGTCCTCGATGGGCAGGGCGAAGGACTCCTGGTGCAGCGCACGCACCATACGCGGGTCGGCGCCTTCGTCCAGCTCGCCGGCCGCGAACGGCTCGTTGCGGCCGTGCAGGTCGAGGCGCGCGTAGAGGTTCATCACCTCGAGGATGCCGGCCTCGTTGATGTTGAGCGCCTTGGCGAGCTCGGCCACCTCGGGCGGCCTGCCCAGCTTGTGCATGAGCTCGGTCGACTTGGCCTGGATCTCGCGGTAGATCTTCTTTACCCAGCGCGGCTGCCTCAGGAGCAGTGAATCGCGCAGGTGATGGCGCAGCTCGCCATCGACGATCGCCGTGGCGTAGGTGGAAAAGCGCACGCCGCGCTGCGCGTCGAAGCGCTGCGCCGCCTTGATGAGCCCCAGATTGGCGACCTGCAGCAGGTCCTCGCAGGGGTCGCCGGCGTAGGTGAACCGCTTGAGGATGTGGTGCAGGAGGTTCTGGTTGCGGCGCCCATGTGCGCACGTGCGCTATGTGACCGGGCGGCGGCTGTCGTGCGCGTTCGCGTGCTGTTCACTGTCGTGGCGGCCACATGATCTTCCGCGGGAAGCGAGTTATTCGAGGAGGGCCGGGTCGTCGCGCGATACTACTCTTCGGAGGCGGGCGACGATCTCAAGGCCAGCCAGGCAATGCCTCGGCATGACAACCTTGATTCTGGCACGGCCGGGAGAAGGCATGATCCGCCCGAGGCGCTGCGATTATGTGCCCATCTGAGCCCTGCGTGCCGACAGTTCAGGCGCGCTCCTGGGGCCGCGGCCACATAGCGCGATCGGGCACACAAGCGTGAACACCTGAAGCGCACGGCCTCCATGGTCTTCGGCTGGGACAGGAAACCGACGAGGACACCCACGACATTCATGATAACCGCCACGCCAAGATCAGGGGCGTGTTGGTGCCGCGGATCAGCGGGCAGTGGCACTTCACCGCGCCGCTTACGGGGGGCAACTGCAGCAAGTGCGAGCTTGGGGCCTCAGCGAGGAAGCCTTGCTGAGGAGAGGCAGCCCAGCGGTTCACGAGTGCGGCGGGTAGCCGGTGAGCTCCGCCTTTCGCGGCTCCGGGCGCCAGTCGCAGCCGCACGTTGGCTCAGTTGCGGGCAGAGCAGCCCGGCGACCACGCCCTGCTCGGTTCCTCAGGCGACGACGAGATGCGCGGCCCACGACCGCTGGAGGAGTGCCACAGCGCAGCGTCAAGGCCGCAAAGCAGGGCTGCAGGCCGAAGGGAGCGAGGGAACCCCGGCAGGCGCCCAGGGATCCGGCGCTTGACTTGCGCCCTCGCCGCTCCGCGGGTGGGCAGAGCGTCGCAGGCGGAGTTGAGCGACCTCCGCCTTCACAGATTGCTCAGGAAGAGGCCGTATGGGGTGGGGAATATGTGTTGGCGATGTTCATCATGTTGAAGATCGGCAGGTACATGCAGATGACGACAACACCGACGATGGCGCCTACGCCGAGCATCAGGAGCATTCGTCTACGACGCTCTGCTGCGATGCTCCGCTGAAGGCTAGTCCACGCGAAAGTAGGAGAGCATGGTGGCGAGCGTCGGATACTGCGTACGCATGGTGTAGGAGTTCGCCTGACCCGTCGCCCAGTACGCGTACTTGCCCTTGAGCACCAAGATAGACTTAGCCCAGATCGTCGTATCCCCGATTTGATATGCGTATTCCACGCGCCAGCCCGCGTCGCCGTGGACGTCCACCTTGAGCGGGGCACCATACACGCTCAGACTTGGGAGGTCCTGGAGCATCACGCGGTAGATGATGTCGGTAGCGGTCTCCTTGCTCACCTCACTGGGTGACACAGCCCTGCTGAGGCGGTGTACCGCCACCTGCTCGGCATCGACGTAGCTGCCCCCGACCTGCGCGCCTTTCGGGTCCGCGTAGGAGAGCATGAACCGCAGAGAAGTCACGCTCTTGCTGCCTGCCTCCCTCTGCCAAGTGCTCCGCAGCCAGCCGCTCGGAAAAGCCATTCTGAAGGCGTACTCGGTGTTCTTCACAAGCTGCAGCTTGATCCTGTCCGCCGTCGGAGAGGGGGAGTTCATGACGGCCGGCAGCTTCCCACTCTGGCCGCCGCAGGCGATTGACAGGCACCCCGTCGCCAGCAACGCCAGCAGGCCCGCAATGATCGCTATCTTCCGCATGTTGACCTCCAGCTCATCCTTCTCGTCGGCCATGCGAACGTACCAGTGCCCTCGCGTGCGCTCCGCGTACGCCCCGGAGGCTCGTCGCACGCCGGACGACCCCAGCCCCAGTGGAGTTCGAGGGTACTCAGTGCCGTGCCCCTGTCGCGACCGGAATCGTCCCACGCGTCGTGACTCAGGTGTCCAGACACCCAGCACACGGACTCCGTGTGGAGGAGAAGGTAAGTGACCGCGGCGACCTCCTGGCCCTTGACCCAGAAAGCGTACCGCCCCGTGAGTGTCGGCTTCCCTGCCGGTGAGCCGGACGTGAACGGCCGGAGGACTCCAAGAATCGGGGGTTCGCCCGTCAACTGATGCGCGATGGCCTCGAGATCCTTCTGGCGCTTCGGCAATTCGCCCGGTTTGGCCACCGCACCCGTCTTGTACACCGTGATCCCTGGCACGTCGAGCGCACAGCCGCCAATGACCGTTCTCGCGAGGTCGGCGAGAAGCGCCTGGTACTGCAGAGACATGGACGATGAGGAAGTTGCCTGCGGAATCGTCCGCGCCCACGCTGCCGGGTACGACGGCGAGCACCCCCATACCCGGCTGCAGCAGGTGCTGAGCGAGACCATGGAGGAGTTGTGCCCCTCTGTCGGAGCTCCGCGACCCCAGGCGGCCAGGATGAGCATGGCCGCGCCGGCGGAAAGCACTCCTGCAACGAGACGGAGGTGATTCATGGGCCCTCCTCGGCGCGTTCAGAAGATGCGCTTCCCGAGCAGCTGCTTGAGCCGGTCGAGCGCCTTGATGGACTCGCGCGAAACCTTCTTCTGCGTCAGCCCCAGCTCGTCGGCCACCTCGGTCTGCGTGAGGTCCTTGAAGAAGAGCAGGTAGATCAGGCGGCGCTGAAAGGCCGAGAGCTTGTCGAGGGCGTCGTACAGCGTGATGCGGTCCTCGATGGGCAGGGCGAAGGACTCCTGGTGCAGCGCACGCACCATACGCGGGTCGGCGCCTTCGTCCAGCTCGCCGGCCGCGAACGGCTCGTTGCGGCCGTGCAGGTCGAGGCGCGCGTAGAGGTTCATCACCTCGAGGATGCCGGCCTCGTTGATGTTGAGCGCCTTGGCGAGCTCGGCCACCTCGGGCGGCCTGCCCAGCTTGTGCATGAGCTCGGTCGACTTGGCCTGGATCTCGCGGTAGATCTTCTTTACCCAGCGCGGCTGCCTCAGGAGCAGTGAATCGCGCAGGTGATGGCGCAGCTCGCCATCGACGATCGCCGTGGCGTAGGTGGAAAAGCGCACGCCGCGCTGCGCGTCGAAGCGCTGCGCCGCCTTGATGAGCCCCAGATTGGCGACCTGCAGCAGGTCCTCGTAGGGGTCGCCGGCGTAGGTGAACCTCTTGAGGATGTGGTGCAGGAGGTTCTGGTTGCGGCGCACGATCTCGTCGAGCGTCGCCGACGAACCGGTATCCGCGTACGCGGCGAGGAGCTGCTCGTTCTCCACGGCAGCCTCCCGGGCGCTACTTGACGATGTTCATCATGTTGAAGATCGGCAGGTACATGGAGATCACCACGACGCCGACGATGGCGCCCACGCCGAGCATCATGATGGGCTCGAGGATGGAGGTCAGCGCCTTGATGCTGGCGTTGACCTCGTCCTCGTAAAAATCGGCGATCTTGCTGAGCATGGCGTCGAGCGAGCCGGTCTCCTCGCCCACCGAGATCATCTGCGTGACCATGGCGGGGAACACGCTGATGCCCTCGAGCGGCGTGGTGATCGACTGCCCCTCCTTGACGCTCTGCTGCACATCGACCATGGCCTTTTCGATGACCGCGTTGCCGGCCGCCTGGCCGGTGATCTCGATGGCCTGCAGAATGGGCACGCCGGAGCTGATGAGCGTGCCCAGGGTGCGCGAAAAGCGCGACACGGCCAGCTTGCGCACGATCTCGCCGATGCCCATGGGGATGTGCAGCTTGAAGCGGTCCCAGACCATGGTGCCGCGCTCGGTGCGCTTGAGCCGGCGCAGGCCCCAGATGAGGGCGATGATGGCGACCAGCACCACGAGCCCCCACCAGCTCCGGAAGACCCCGGAGATATTGACCATGATGCGCGTGAGCATGGGTAGCTGGGCGTCGCCCAGGTCCTTGTACATGGCGGCGAAGATGGGGATGAGAAACAGCACCATGCCGATGAGCACGAGGATCGCGAACGAGCCGATCATGATGGGGTAGATCATCGCCGATTTGACGGCGCGGCGGATGCTGTCTTCCTTCTCGAGCTGCTCGGCGAGGCGGTTGAGCACCTCGTCCAGGATGCCGCCGAGCTCGCCGGCGCGGACCATGCTGACATACAGGCGGCTGAACACCCTGGGGTGCTTTTCGAGCGTGTCGGAGAGGCTTATGCCGGCCTCCACGTCGGCGCGGATCTCGCTGATGACCTTGGCGAACTTCTTGTTGGGGGTCTGCTCCTCGAGGACGTACAGGCAGCGCAGCATCGAGAGGCCCGAGTCGACCATGGTGGCGAACTGCCGCGAGAAGACGGTGAGGTCCTTGGACCTGATGCGGCCGCCGAGCTGGATCTGGCCCCAGCCCTCCTTGACCTCGTTGAGGTCGAGGACGGTGAAGCCCTGGTTGCGCAGCGTCGCGGCGACGGCCGCCTTGCTCTCGCCGTCGATCTTGCCGCTGGCCTGCGCGCCCCGCAGGTCGATCGCCTTGTAGGCGAATGTGGTCATATCACTCCCCACCCTTATCGGCAGCGTGCGTCATTTCTGCAGCCGGTCAGCGGCCCGCGGCCGCGCCCACCGGCTGCCCGCCCGGCGGCTGCACCAGCAGCCGCTCGAGGCCGCCGGGGTCGCTGGAGCGCTTCTTGGCAAGATCGCGGGTGATGATGTTGCGGCGCACCAGGTCGGCCAGCGACGCGTCCATGGTCTGCATGCCGAACTGCGTGCCGGTCTGCATGGTGGAGTAGATCTGGTGGGTCTTGCCCTCGCGGATGAGGTTGCGCACCGCGGGCGTGGGCACGAGGATCTCGCAGGCCACCACGCGCCCGCGGCCGTCGCGGGTGGGCAGGAGCTGCTGCGTACACACGCCCATGAGGGTCGTGCTGAGCTGCACGCGGATCTGCTCCTGCTGGTGCGGGGGGAAGACGTCGATGATGCGGTCGATGGTCTGCGGCGCGTCCTGGGTGTGCAGGGTGGCGAACACGAGGTGGCCGGTCTCGGCCGCCGTCAGCGCCGTCGCCATGGTCTCTGTGTCGCGCATCTCGCCGACGAGGATGATGTCGGGGTCTTGCCGCAGCACGCTCTTGAGGGCGCGGTTGAAGCTCTTGGTGTCCGCGCCCACCTCGCGCTGGTTGACCATGCACTTCTTGTGGCGGTGCAGGAACTCGATGGGATCCTCGATGGTCATGATGTGCTCTTCGCGCGTCTCGTTGATCTCGTCGATCATGGCCGCCAAAGTGGTGGACTTGCCCGAGCCCGTTGGCCCTGTGATGATGACGAAGCCGCGCGGCTTGCGCGTAAGCTCGTGCAGGGTGCGCGGCAGCCCCAGGTCCTCGAGCCTCTTGATCGTCATCGGGATGAGGCGGAAGGCGGCCCCCAGGCTGTTGCGCTGGAAGTAGGCGTTGACGCGGAAGCGCGCCTGCCCTGGCACCGAGTACGAGAAGTCGATCTCCCACTCGTTCTCCAGGCGTTGCCGCTGGTCCTGGGAGAGGATGCTGTAGATGAGCTCCCGCGTGTCGTTGGCGCTGAGGCGCGGGTAGTCGAGGCGCTCGAGCACGCCGTTGATGCGGATGATGGGCGGCGACCCGACCGTGAGGTGCAGGTCGCTGGCGTCGCGTTCCAGGACTTCGAGAAGGACATCGACCAGGTCCATTGTCACTTCCTCATTGCGGGTTACCAGGTATCAGATGATCACGCGGGCGATCTCCTCCATGGAGGTCATGCCCAGCAGCACTTTGTCGATGCCGTCTTCGCGCAAGGACTTCATCCCCTCGGCGACCGCCACCCGCGAGATCTCGTCGGCGCTCTTGCGCTCGACCGTGAGCCTGCGGATGGCCTCGCTGACGATCATGACCTCGTACAGGCCGAGCCGCCCCTTATAGCCCGTAGTATTGCACCTCGAGCAGCCTTTGGCACGATGCAGCACGACATCGTCGCGGTCGCAGGCCTCGGGCGGGAAGTCGTTCTTGCGCAGCATCTCCTTGGTGGCCGTGTACGGCTCGCGGCACTGCGTGCAGAGCCGCCGCGCGAGCCGCTGGGCCAGCACGCAGTCGACCGCCGACGACGTGAGAAACGGCTCGATGCCCATCTCGGTGAGGCGCGAAAGCGCGCCGGGGGCGTCGTTGGTGTGCAGGGTGCTGAGCACGAGGTGCCCTGTGAGCGCCGATTCGATGGCGATCTGCGCGGTCTCGCGGTCGCGGATCTCGCCGACCATCACGATGTCTGGGTCGCAGCGCAGGATCGAGCGCAGGGCCGCGGAGAACGTCAACCCGGCGCGCACGTTGACCTGCACCTGGTTGATGCCGGTCAGCCGGTACTCGACCGGGTCCTCCACGGTGATCACGTTCTTCTCCGGCGAGTTGAGGATGTTGAGCGCCGCGTAGAGCGTGGTGGACTTGCCGGAGCCGGTCGGGCCGGTGACCAGGATGGCGCCGTACGGCCTCGTGAACGACTTGTGAAAGCGCTTCAGCGCCTTCTCAGAGAAGCCCAGGTCCTCGAGGTCGAGCATCACGTTGGACTTGTCGAGGAGGCGCATCACGACCTTCTCGCCGTATACGGTGGGCAGGGTGGCGACGCGCATGTCGATGGGCTTGCCGCCCACCATCAGGCCGATGCGCCCGTCCTGGGGCACGCGGCGCTCGGCGATGTCGAGCTCGGCCATGATCTTCAGGCGGCTGGTGACGCCCGCCTGCATGCGCCGGGGGATCGACATGATCTCGTGCAGCACGCCGTCGATGCGGAAGCGGATCATGAGCTCCTTGGCCTGGGGCTCGAAGTGGATGTCGCTGGCGGAGTCATCGACCGACTGCGCGATCACCGAGTTGACCAGCTTGATGATCGGCGCCTCGTCGGTGGCCTCGCGGATGTCGGTCATCGCGCCTTCGGCCTCGGCGAAGGCCGCGTCCTCGGCGGCGCTCTCATCGACGTCCGGGCGGTCGCGGTAGATCTTGGCGATCGCGCCGTAGATGTCCTCTTCGCTGGCGATCGCCGGCTGGATGGCGAACCCCGTGATGATCTCCAGGTCCTGCAGGGCGAGGAGGTTCTGGGGGTCGACCATGGCGACCAGCAGCGTGGTGTCGTCGAGGAAGCGGATGGGCGCGGCGCCGTAGCGCCGCGCCAGCTTTTCGTCGATGTACCCCGCGGCGGTCGGCTCGAGCGGGGTGTCGCTGAGATCGAGGAAGCTCACCCCGAACTTGGCGGCCAGCGCCTTGGCCAGATCCAGCTCCGTCAGCACGCCGTCGTCGATGAGCAGTTGCCCGAGGCGTTTGTGCGTCTGCTTCTGACGGGACAACGCGACGGCGATCTGCGCTTCGCTGACCAGCCCCATGTCCTTGAGGATGTCGCCGAGTCGCAGCTTGGAGGCGCGCTGGCTGCGCACCATGCTCTCGAGCACGTCGTCGGTGGTGACGCCGCGCTCGGGCTCCACCTCGGCGAGGGCCTCGGCGAGCGCCGCGGCGGGCGCGCTCAGCAAGCTGTCGACCGTGACCTGAGGCCGCGGCGGCTGCGAAGCCTCGGCCAACGCGGCCTCGGCGGGCGTCATGAGCGATCCCAGCTCGGCTCCTCCGTTGTCGGACGGTCCGCTGACGACCGTCTTCGTTGTCGACCTCTCATCTTTGCCGCGTGGCATCTCGCATCACATCCAGTGGCGCGGACCGGCCCGTCCACAGCTCGAAGGCCGCGGCCGCCTGCCGGACCAGCATCTCATGGCCGCCGATCACGGTGGCACCGCGCGCCCGCGCCTGCGCCAGCAAGTCGGTCTCGCCGCGGGTGTACACGATATCGACCACGACTTGCCCCGCAGTGACAGTATCGGTCAAAGACGCGGGGACTTTACTCATGCCGTCCATGCCCAGCGAAGTGGCGTTGACCAGAAGACGCTGCTCAGTCACCAGCGTGGCCGTGAGCGCCGCCGGCGGCAGGCGGCGGCAGGCGGCGCCGGGGACGGCCGTGGCCGTGAGCGCCGCGAGGCGCTCGGCCGCCGCGGCCGTGCGGTCGACCACCGTGAGATCGACGCCCAGGCGCGCCAGCGCCAGCGCCACCGCGCGCGCCGCGCCGCCGGCCCCGAGCAGCAGACCGGGGGCGCCGCGCAACGAGTCGCCGCAGGCGGCGAGCAGCGCGGCGCGCACGCCCTCGACGTCGGTGTTGTAGCCCAGCAGCTCGCCGTCGTCGATGACGATCGTGTTGACGGCCTCGACGAGCGCCGCGTCGCCGACGACCCGCGCGAGGTACGGCAGTACCGCGCCCTTGTGCGGGATCGTGACGTTGGCGCCGCGGAAGCCGAGGGCGGCGAGGCCCTGCACCGCGGCGCCCACGTCCTCGTCGCGCACGGGCAGCGGCACGTAGACCATGTCGAGGCCGAGGGCCGCGAAGGCCGCGTTGTGGATGGCCGGCGACAGCGAGTGCGCCACCGGCCGGCCGATGACGCCGATGAGCTGCGTGGTCCCTGTGACCGTGGCGCCCCCTCTGGAAAGCTCCTGCGGCGCGCGGGTGACCACAACGCCCCGCGCTGTCATTGACCGTTGGCTTTGGCCTTCTCCTGGTCCACGAGGAACTGCGCGTAGTCCCTGGAGAAGTAGTGCCGCCCGCTGCCGTCGTTGCGGGCCACGAAGTAGAGGTAGTCGACGTCCGCCGGGGCGGCGGCCGCCTGCAGCGCGGCCAGCCCCGGGTTGGAGATGGGCGCCGGCGGCAGGCCCGCGTGCTTGTAGGTGTTGTACGGAGAGTCGATCTTGAGGTCGTCGAAGGTGAGCACCGGCTTGGTCTTGCCCAGGGCGTACTGCACGGTGGAGCAGAACTGCAGGGGCATGTCGATGCGCAGGCGGTTCCAGACGACCGCCGCCACCATGGGCCGGTCCGCCGGTACCAGGGCTTCACGGTCGATCATGGAGGCGATGATCACCACATCGTAAGGCGTGAGCCTGGCCTTGAGGGCGCGCGTCATGTCGACCTTGGCGAAGTTCTCGGCGAAGGCCGCGAGCTGCTTCTCGACAAACGCCCGCGCCTTGACCTTGGGGATCACCTCGTAAGTGGCCGGGAAGAGCATGCCCTCGAGCGTGGTCCCGGACTTGTAGCCGCCGAAGCGGAACGGCGGCGGGTCGTCGCGGGCCACGGCCACGTAGTCGGCGGCGGTGATGGTCTTGATAGCGGCCGCCACCCGTCCCGCGGTCTGCTTGAGCGTCGTGCCCTCCGGGATGCCGACCTTGACGGTGGGCGGCTTCACCCCCTTGGCGAGCAGAGCGACGAGCTGCTCGTAGGGCTCGTTCTGGTGGAAGGCGTAGGTGCCGGGCATGAACTTGGTGGCGTAGCCGTCCGATTCGGCGCGGATCACGAAGGCGCGGGCGTGCTTGACCACGCCCTTCGCCTCGAGCTCACGGGCGATGGCGCTCAGGGTCGCGCCCATGGGCACGACCACGGTGACCGTGCGGCCGACGTCGCCGGAGGCGAAGTAGCCGCGGGCGTACCCCGTGCCGCCGCCGAGGATGAAAGCGAAGACCGCGACCAGCAGGTAGCCGAGCAAGCGCCGACGACGCTTGCCGGGGCGGGAGTGACGCGCACCGCGGCCCTGGGCGAACCGCTGATCGTCGCCGGTGAACGACGGCTCCAGGTCCGCCCAGGCGTCGGCGGGTCTGTGGCGCGTGGGCGCAGCGGAGCGTCCCGCTGAAGGCCGCGGGAGCCGCGCGCCGCTGTCGTCAGGGCTGCCTGTCACCGATCATCCTCAAGTAGTCCTCGAGCAGGGTCGCCGCCGCGCGCGCGTCCCGCGCCGCCCTGCCGCCGCGCTGGTCGGCGAGGCGCGACGTGAAACGCTCGTCGTGCAACTCCACGGGCAGATCGACGGCGGCCGCGAGGCGCGCGGCGAAGGCCCGCGCGCGCCGCGCCTGGGCGTGCTCCCGCCCGTCGAGCGACACCGGTAATCCTACCACGACGCACCCGGGCGCTTCACTATGGACCACGGCGAGCAGCGCCGCAAAGCCGGCGTCCGTCTCGACCCTGTCGAGGACGCTGAGCGGCCGGGCGAGCGTCGCTGTCTCGTCGGAGATCGCCACGCCGGTGCGCACGGAGCCATGATCGAGCGCCAGGACCCGCACTCAGGGCCCGAGCAGCTCGCGCACGCGGGCGAGGCCGGCCTCGAGGCCGGCGGGGATGCCGGCGAGCGCGGGGCCGCCGCCGCGGGCGAGGGTAGGCTTGCCGCCGCCCTTGCCCTGCACGGCGGGCATCATCGCGCGCAGCACGTCCTGCGCGTGCAGGCCGCGGCCCACGGCCGTATCGGCGGCCGTGACCACGGCCGCCACGCGGCCGTCCACCGCGGCCATGAGCAGCAACACCGCGTCGGGGCGCCGCTCGCGCAGCTCGTCGGCGAGCGCCAGAAGCTCGTCGGCCGCGTCCACCTGCGGCGACGCGGCCACCACAGTCGTGCCGCCCACCTCGAGCGCCTGCGCGAGCAGCTCGCCGGCGAGATCCCTGCGCTCGCCGCTCTCGGCGGCCTTGAGCTTCGTCCGCAGCTCGCCGACCTGGGCTTCGAGCTTGCCTACGGCGGCGGGCACGCGGTCGGGCTGAACGCCGAGCGCCGCGGCCACGTCGTCCCAGGCGCGCTCGAGGCCGCGGTAGTGCTCGATGGCGGCCGCCGAGGTGATGGCCTCGATGCGCCGCGTGTTGGCGCCCACCGACTGGCTGCTCAGGATCTTGAACAAGCCGATCTGCGAGGTCGACGAGACGTGCGTGCCACCGCACAGCTCGCGGCTGAAATCGTCGATCTCGAGGACGCGCACGAACTCCCCGTACTTCTCCTCGAACAAGCCCACCGCGCCGATCTCGGTGGCGTACTCCCTGGTGGTCACGAAGGCGCGCACCGGGTGGTTCTCGATGAGGCGCCGGTTGACGAGGTCCTCGACCTGGCGCAGCTCGTCGGCGCTCGGCGCCCGGCGGGCGCTGAAGTCGAAGCGCAGACGCTCGGGGCGCACCATCGACCCCGCCTGGCGCACGTTCTCGCCGAGCACGATGCGCAGGGCGTTGTGCAGAAGGTGCGTGGCCGTGTGGTTGCAGGCCGTCTGGTGGCGGTGTACCGCGTTGACCATGGCCTTGGCGCGCTCGCCGGCCACCACGGCGCCCTCGATGCGGCGCGCGACCACGACCTGGTCGCTCGCGAAGCGCGCCACCTCATCGACCTCGAGCTTGCCCGAGTCGGTGTGGATCCAGCCCGTGTCCGCGACCTGACCGCCGCCCTCGGCGTAGAACGGCGACTCGGCGAGCTTGACGGCCACGCGGCCGTCGGCAAGCTCGCCGCAGGCGCGGATCACGGTGAAGACCTCGAGTCGCTCGTAGCCGACGAACGACACGGGCAGGCCCGCGTGGTCGCGCTGAAACTCGTCGAGCGCGCCGGGACCGGAGCCGAAGGCGCCCGCCCTCTGGGCGGAGCGGGCGCGCTCGCGCTGCTCTTCCATGAGGTGCTCGAAGCGCTCCTCATCGACGCTCATCTCCCACTCCGCGGCGATCTCGCGGGTGAGGTCGAAGGGGAAACCGTAGGTGTCGTGGAGCTCGAAGGCGACCTCCGCCGGCAGCTCGGCGCCCGCGTCGCGGGCGCGCCGCAGCGCCTCGTCGAGGATCACCGTGCCCTGCTGCAGGGTGTGCCGAAAGCGCACTTCCTCCTCGCCGATCACGCGCACGATGTCTGGCCGCGCCGCCACGAGCCGCGGGTAGGCGGCGCCCATCCGCGCGACGACGGTCTCGGCGAGCGCGGCCAGAAACGGCCGTTCGAGGCCGATGGCGACGCCCTGTTGCACGGCGCGGCGGATGATGCGCCGCAGCACGTAGTCGCGGCCGTCGTTGCCGGGCAGGACGCCGTCCATGACGAGAAAGGCGGCGCCGCGGGCGTGCTCGGCCATGGTGCGCAGGGCGCGGACGACGGCCGGCGAGGCCGCAGGCTCGACGCCGGCCAGCTCCGCGCCTCTGGCGATGAGCGGCGTGAAGAGGTCGGTGTCGAAGACGTTGTTGACACCCTGGGTGATCACGGCGATGCGCTCGATGCCCAGGCCGGTGTCGATGCTGGGCCTGGGCAGCGGCGTGAGGGCGCCGGCTTCGTTCATCTCGTACTGCACGAACACGAGGTTCCAGTACTCGAGAAAACGATCGCAGTCGCAGCCCGGGGCGCAGCCGGGGTCGTCGCAGCCCATCTCGGGACCGCAGTCGTAGTAGAGCTCGGAGCAGGGCCCGCACGGCCCGGTGGGCCCGGCCGGCCCCCAGAAGTTGTCCTTGCGCCCGAGACGGATGATGCGCTCGTCGCCGAAGCCGTGGGACTTCCAGAGCGCCACGGCTTCGTCGTCCACGGGCACCTGGTCGTCGCCGCCGAAGACGCTGACCCACACCTTGCCGCGGTCGATGCCGAAGCGGTCGGACAGCTCCAGCGCCCAGGCGATGGCGTCGGCCTTGAAGTAGTCGCCAAACGAGAAGTTGCCGAGCATCTCGAAGAAGGTGAGGTGCCGCGCGGTCTTGCCCACGTTCTCGATGTCCGAGGTGCGAAAACAGCGCTGGCAGGTGGTGAGGCGCGCGGCCGGCGGCGTGTCGACGCCGAGGAAGTAGGACTTGTACTGCTGCATGCCGGCGGTCGTGAAGAGGACGCTGGCGTCGCCGGCGGGCACGAGGCCGGCGGGCTCGGCGGCGAGGTGCCCCTTCTCGACGAAGAAGTCTCTGAACAGGTCGCGGATGTCGGCGGCGTTCACGTGGGGCCTCGCGTGGTCTGGGGTGGGATGGTCTACCGGTGGTCGTCGCCGGAGGGCCGCATGATCTGGGGGTTGTCGAGCTCCCCGATCTCCTCGCGCAGCTTCTCGAGCGAGCGCCTGATGAGGCGCGAGACGTGCATCTGCGAGATGCCGACGCGCTCGGCGATCTGGCTCTGCGTCTGGCCCTCGAAAAAGCGCAGGTGCAGGATGTAGCGCTCGCGCTTGTCGAGCTTGGCGAAACCGGGGGCCAGCGTGGTGCGGTCTTCCATGGTGTCGTAGGCCTCTTCTTCGCCGCCGAGGTAGTCGATGAGGCCGGCGTCGTCCTCGCCGCCCTCGCCGTTGGGCGAGGCCTGCAGCGAGACGGAGTTGTAGGCCTGGCTGGTCTCGAGCGCCTCGAGCACCTCTTCGGGCGTGGCGTTGGCCGCCTCGGCGAGCTCGTTGATGGTCGGCGAGCGCTGCAGCTTGGGCACCAGCTCGTCGATGACCTTGTTGAGGCGGATGTTGAGCTCCTGCAGGCCGCGCGGCACGCGCACCGACCAGCCCTTGTCGCGGAAGTAGCGCTTGATCTCGCCGACGATGTTGGGCGTCGCGTAGGTGGTGAGCTCGACGCCGCGGCTCAGGTCGAAGCGGTCGATGGCCTTGATGAGCCCGATGGCGCCCACCTGCACGAGATCGTCGAAGTGCTCGCCGCGCGAGGCGTAGCGGCGCGCCAGGGAGCGCACCAGCGGCAGATACATCGTGATGAGCTGCTCGCGCGCCCTGCGGTCGCCGTGGAGGTGATACCGCCGCAGCAGGTACTGGTCGAGCTTCTCGGAGTCGTCGCGGCCGCGGCCCTGGGGGTCGGCGGCGGGGCCGTCGTGCGCCGGGGCCCCGTCCTCGTCCTCGGCGGTGGACACGCGCGCCTGGCCCGGCGGCGCCTCGAGGTCGAGCGGGTCGCTGACCCGGCGCTCGTCCGCGGCGCTCATGCCGGGCCGCCTTTGCGCCGCTTGACGAGGACGATGCGGTACGCGCCGCCCTCGTCCTCGAGCAGCACCTCGTCGACCGTCCTGCGCAGCAGCATGCAGAGGTCGAGGATGTCCTCGGCGTGCAGGGTCACCTCGGCGCGCAGCCTGGCGGACCTGAAGGTCCCCGCGGCGAACCGCAGCACTCCATCATCGACGAGGATCTCCACGCTGAGACGGTCCAGGGGATCCGCGTCAAGGGCAGTGCGCAGCAACCCGTCGGTGGCCAGGTAGAGGTCGTCGAGATCGTCGAGGGAGAAGTCGAGGCGGGCGCCGAGACCGCCCAGCACCATACGCACCGTGGAAAGGGCGTTCAGGGTGGCCGGCATCTCGAGGTCGATCCTCTCGGCCATGCGACGCCTCAGCCGTCCGCGGCCGGCGCGCCGCCGGCCGCCGCGAGCTGCTTCGTGAAGTCGGTGTCGCGCTCGCGGGCCGCCGACTTGCCGTCTTCGATGGCCAGAACGGCCCTGCGCTTCGCATCGACCGCCCAGCGCTGCGCGTCGGACGGCAGTTGCCGAAGGATGTCGAGGTAGCCCTCGCCGGTGCGCGCGCGCCGCTTCTGCACGTAATAGGCCAGCGCCGCTCCGGCGGCGATGCCGCCGACGACGAGCTTGCTCGCGAAGCCCATGTCAGGATCCGTCGGGCTTGGCGTCCGCGGCGGCCGCGGGCGCGGCCTCGCCGGCCGCCGTCGTCGTATCGGCCGCGGGCGCGGCCTCGCCGGCCGCCGTCGCCGTATCGCCCGCGACGTCCGCGGGCGCCGCCGCGTAGCTCCAGCCGCCGGCCGCGGGCGCGGCGCCGGCCGCCGCGCCGGCGGACCCCGCGGCGGAGCCGCCGGATGCGGCGGACCCCGCGGCGGAGCCGCCGGAGCCTGAGTCGCCGGGCTTGTCGCGCTTCATGAAGCTGGAGACCGCGGACTGCACGCCGGCGCCGAAGGCGGCCGCCTTGCGCGCGGGCGTCGTGACCGCGCCTTCCACGGAGCTGGCCATCTTGTCGAGCTTGTCGGTGATGCCGGCCACGTCCTTCGTGATCTCATCGACGTTGCCCAGGTTGGCGTTGACGCCGTCGAGCGTGACGCCGGCCTTTTGCATCAGCGGGACGCCGTTCTCATCGACGCTCACGAGGACCTTGTCGACGCGTTCCAGAGCCTTGGCCGCCTTGAACAACACGTAGGCCAAAAAGATGGCCACGACCACGAAGAAGAAGGCGGCGGCGTACCGCAGCACGAGAGACGGGGTTTCCATCGCGACGGTCACGAACATGGTGTCCATGCACCACTCCTTCCAGACCGGGTCAGTCTCCTACAGTTGCGCGAAGCGTATCATACTCCCGCGGCTGCTCAGGCCGGCGCGGAGGCGCTCACGCAGGGTCGGTGAGCACGCCGCCGCCGACCACCACGGCGTCGCGATAGAACACCGCCGACTGCCCCGGCGCCGCGCCCGCGAACGGCTCCCCGAGCCGCACCAGGGCGCGCCCCGCGCCGCGCCGTTCGAGCGCGGCGACGGGCGCCGCCGGCGAGCGGTAGCGAAGCTGCACGAGCAGGCCGCTCCCGTCGCCGAGCCCGCGGTCCACGAGGTCCCGCACCGTGACCTCGCGCACCTCGAGCTCCTCTCGGCGGCCGACGACGACCTCGTTCTCGGCCGCCCGCCGCGCGAGCACGAACAGCGGCTCGGTCGATGACAAGCCGAGGCCGCGCCGCTGACCGATGGTGTACCGCCAGTGTCCGCGGTGCGTGCCGAGCACCGTCCCGTCGCGGTCGACGATCGCCCCGGCCCGCGGCTCCACGCCGCGCTCGTCGAGGAAGCGCCGGTAGCCGGCGACTGCGAAGCAGACCTCCTGGCTCTCGGGCGCGGCCGCGGCGGGCATGCCCGCCGCCGCCGCGGCCGCGCGCGTCTCGCGCTTCGTCGTCTCCCCGAGGGGGAATTCGAGCCGCGCCAGCACCCGCGGAGGGACCGCCCACAACATGTAGGACTGGTCCTTGGCGGGGTCGGCGCCGCGCGCCACGTAGGGCTCGCCGTCGCGGCGCGCGAGGCGCGCGTAGTGGCCGGTGGCGACGCGCGCCAGGCCCAGCTCGTCGGCCAGGCCGACGAGCGCCGCCAGGCGCCTCGGATTACAGCTCACGCAAGGATTCGGCGTCTCGCCGCCCAGATAGGCCGCCACGAACGGCTCCACCACCGCGGCCTCGAACTCGGCCTCCAGGTCCACAAAGTGGTGCGGGAGGCCGAGCCAGGCGGCCGTCTGACGGGCGCGCTGCAGGGCGCCCGGCGAACAGCAGCTGCGCCCGTCGCCGCCGGACCACAGGCGCACCGTGGCGGTCTCCAGCGTGCGTCCCTCGTCGATCAGCTTCAGCGCCGCGACGGCGCTGTCCACTCCTCCGCTCAGGGCGACGAGCGCCCGTGTGCTTTTGGGAGTGCCTTGAGGACCTGCGGGACCTCCGCCTCGCGGCCCGCCTTCACCAGGTAGTCCTGGATGGCGAGGTGCAGCGCGTCGGCGGCCAGGTTGGAGCAGTGCATCTTGTTGGGCGGCAGGCCGCCGAGAGCCTCGGCGACGGCCTTGTTCGAGATCGCGGCCGCCTCGGCGAGGGTCTTGCCCTTGACCATCTCGGTGACCATGCTCGACGTGGCCACGGCGGCCCCGCAGCCGAACGTCTTGAACTTGACGTCGGCGATGCGGTCGTCCTGGACGTCGATGCTGATGCGCATCACGTCGCCGCACACGGGGTTGCCGATCTGCCCGACGCCGTCCGCGTCCTCGATCTCACCGACGTTGCGCGGGTTGCTGAAATGGTCCATGACCAGGTCGGTGTACATGCCTCAACCTTTCACGTAGAGCGGGCTCATCTGCCGCAGCTTGTCGACGATCGGCGGGAACACCTCGATGAACGCGTCGGCCTCCGCCTGCGTGTTCTCGCGCCCGAGGCTCAGACGCAGGCTGCCGTGAGCCTCCTCCGCGCCGAGCCCCAGCGCGAGGATCACGTGCGAGGGCTCCAGGGAGCCGGACGCGCAGGCGGAGCCGCTCGACACCATGAAGCCGTGGACGTCGAGCTGCAACAGCATCGACTCGCCCTCGATGTAGCGCACCGTGAAGGCGACGTTGCCGGGCAGCCGCTCGGTGGGGTGCCCCAGATACCTGGAATCGGGCACGCTTGCGAGGACGCCGCGGGCGAGATGGTCGCGGAGCGCCTCGAGACGCGGCCGCGTCTCGGGCATCTCCGCCTGCGCGAGCTCGATGGCCGCGCCGAGCCCGACGATGCCGGGCACGTTCTCGGTGCCTGAGCGCAGCCGGCGCTCGTGCCCGCCGCCGTGGATCAGCGGCGTGAGGCGCGTGCCACGTTTCACGTAGAGCGCGCCGATGCCTTTGGGGCCGTGAAGCTTGTGCCCGGACAGGCTCAGCATGTCGATGCCGAGCGCGCCGACGTCGATGGGCACTGAGCCCACGGCCTGCACGGCGTCGGTGTGGAAGGCGGCGCCCTTCTCGTGGGCGATGCGCGCCAGCTCGGCGATGGGCTGGATCGTGCCGACCACATTGTTGGCGTACATCACCGAAGCCAGCCGCGTGTCGTCGCGAAAGGCCTGCTCGTAGGCGTCCACGTCGATGACGCCCAGCCCATCGACGGGGATGAAGTCGATGGCCCACCCGAGGCGGTTGAGGGCGCGCGCCGCCTCCATGACCGCCGGATGCTCGATGGCGCCGATGATGAGGTGGCCGGGCTCGAAGCGCTGCAGAAAGCCGATGAGCGCCAGATTGTCCGCCTCGGTGCCGCCGGCGGTGAAGACGATCTCCTTCTCGCCGGCGCCGAGGCCGGCGGCCACCTGGGCGCGCGCCTGCTCCACGGCCGTGCGCGCCTCACGTCCCAGACGGTGAAGCTCCGACGGGTTGCCGTAACGCTCGCAGAAGAACGGCAGCATCCGCTCGAGGACCCGGGGGTCGACCGGCGTGGTCGCCGCGTGGTCGAAGTACACGCTCTTCATCTCGGCACAGCCTCCCTTGTGAGGTCTTCCAACGTGATGGAGCTCAGGGCGCCGCTGATGGCGCTGTCGAGACGGCGCCACACGACCCGCGAGGCGCAGGACTCGGCGCGCTCGCAGGCGCCGTCGTCGGGGACGCAGCCGACCAGCGAAAGCGGTCCCTCGAGCGCCGTGACGACGTCGCCGACGGCGATGTCCGCCGGCGGCCGCGCGAGCTGGTAGCCGCCGCTGACGCCGCGCGTGGCCTTGACCAGGCCGCTCTCGCGGAGGCGCGCCAGGATGCGCTCGAGAAACGGACCGGGGATGCCCTCGCCGGCGGCGATCTCAGGCAGCGGCACCGGCCTGCCGTCCTCGCGGGCGGCGAGGAAGACCATGGCCCTGAGACCGTATTCGCAACGCGATGAGATGCGCATCGTCGTCCCGTCGTCGCCCGTCTTGAATCCCAACCGAAAAGGTCGGCATTATGGTACCACGACGGGCGGGACGGTCAAACCGCTGCCAGCTTCCCTCGCGGGCGCAACGCGACCCGCGGCCGGTGAGAATGGGGTCTTCCTCAGCCGCCGGGGCCGCCCGGCGGGGTAGTGCGACATGACCATCCGCTTCACTCAGGCGCCCGTGAGCAGGGGATAAGGCGCCGGGGTCCCATACAGCACGCAGCGCTTGAGCAGGCGCCGGAAGATGTCCTCGCGCTTGCCCCGGCGATCGAGCCTGTAGCAGAGCTCGTCGAGGTAGTCGTGCGCGGCGGCTGCCTGGGGTGCACCGATCGACCATGCCGGCGTTCAACGCGGCGGACATCGATGCCGCGGCTCCCGACAGCCTGCCTCACCCGTGTACCCGCCGGCCGCCGCCCGAAGCTGCGCGGCGGCCACGCCGGCGCCTCCGCTCAGAACCTCGCCGGCATCACAACGTCGACCCTCCGCACCTGGCTTCACCTGTCGTGCCCAGCTACCCTGCAGTGGCGTGTGCGTGGCAACGATCAGCAGAGACCGCGTTGCATGGAACGGGCGGCGCTCCGACACCCTGATCCGCGCGTGCCACAGACCTGATGGCCTGCTGTGGTTCCGGATAGGCAGCCACGCCGAGTGCGACAAAGCCGTTGAATGACATCCCACGACGCCGACGACCTCGCCCGCATCCTCTTCCAGAACCGGCCGCGGCGCGCGCGGCTCGAGGAGCAGGACCGAGAGTCGGTGGCGTCACTTGTGACTGTCACCTGTGACTGTCGCCTGTGACCGCGGTCCACGGCAGACACTCCTGATCCAGGCTGCCGCGGAGATCCCACGGGGGTAGCCGCTCGCCACCCCCTCGATTCACGTATGAATCTGCACTTTTGTACAAAACTCACGCGATTTGAGCGCCCTGCACACGAACGCCTCCCGTCAGCGCAGCCGATGTCGGTGAGAGGCCGCTGCGAAGAGCTCTACCGCCGGCCGCTTTCGGGCAAGACCTCGACGGAGCTGAAGATGCCGATCGGCGCCTTCCGCCTCCGATCTGCCCGCCGGCAGTCACGATCTCGCCGCGGCCGGGCCGATGAGCTCGCGGTTCCGCGTTCTGCGCCGCCTACGGCGTGAGCTCCCGTCCCCCTGGGGTCGCCCTGGTCGGCTACGGCCACTGTGGCGCCGACCTGCTGCGCAACTACATGGAGCTTCCGGAGGCGTGGGTCAAGTGGGTCTGCGGCGAGCAGCCGCGAGCGCGGGGCCGCCGTGGGCGACGCACCGCCCGGCGCCGCCGGCGCTGCTCGCTGGGGGCGGGGCATGTCGTCATGGGTACGTTTCCCTCGCTTTCCCTCGCGGGCACGCGACCCGCAGCCGGTGAATACGCACGGGAGAGCGAGAACTGTCTTCCCGTCAGTGAAGAACGCGCGCGGGTGTGGGTGCGCGGCGTCGGGTCAGAGGCCGCGCACGGCGTCGGCCACGACCTGCTCCATGACCTTGCGGCCGATCCAGCCGGTGTAGAGCTCGGCGACTTCGCCGCTGCCGCGGATGACGGCCAGGATGGGCGGATTGCTCACGCGCAGCTGCTGCAGCGTGTCGCCCAGCTCGGTGCTCTTGCGCGCCTCGAAGGACATGAACGAACTGTCGGCGCCGAACTGCCCCTTGACGGCGTTGAAGTAGCTGAGCATCTCCATGTCGTCGGCGGCGCCTTCGCAGTACACGAGAAGGACGAGGGGGCGCTCCTCCTCAAGGCGAGTGGTGATGAACGAGGGGGTCTCGGCGGTCGGCGTGAGCTTCAGCGGCGCGTAGCCGGTCATGCCGAAGCTGCTGACCGAGTTGTACGAGACCGGGGCGGGAAGAGCGGCCGCCGGCGTGGCGGCGGCGGCCGCGAACACGCGCACCGCGACGACGCCGCCGAACAGAGCCGCACCGACCACGAGAATCAGGGCGGCGGTTATCAGGAAGGCTTTATTGCGCCTCACGATGCCCATGCCGGCCTCCGGGGTTAAGTGCTCCACCTTGCCGTGCTCGCATTATTCTCGAACCTGCTCTCGCAGGTGGGTGCTCTCCCGGCGCATCCACGGATGGGCCGAAGTACGAGCTCCCGATGTGTTCGTGTTGGCTCGAGAATGTCACGAGGTCACGAACAAGGTCGAGCCGCGCCATCCTACCAAACGTCACCTGTTTCAACAAACATGTCGGCAGCCCTGCAGGAAACTTGAGGAAGGCGGCCGCACGGCAGCGCGGGCGGGCGGGCCGGACGGCGGCCGCAAAACGGCCGCACGGCGGCGCGGGCCGGCGGGTCAGGCGAGCCTGAGGCGCAGCTCCTTGAGCTGCTCGGCGGTGACCGGACCGGGGGCGCCGGTCATGGGGTCGGCGCCGGACGACGTCTTGGGGAACGGGATGACCTCGCGGATGGAGTCGGCGCCGGCGAGCAGCATGAGGATGCGGTCGAAGCCGAGCCCGATGCCGCCGTGCGGCGGGGCGCCGTACTCGAGCGCCTCGAGGAACCAGCCGAACGACTCGTCGATGCGCGCGTCGTCCATGCCGAGGGCGCGCAGGATGGCGCGCTGCACGGCGGCGTCGTGGTTGCGCAGCGAGCCCGAGCCCAGCTCGACGCCGTTGAGGACGAGGTCGTACTGCGCCCCCCGGACCGCCAGAGGGTCGCTCTCGAGGAGCGGCATCGTGGCGGCGGTGGGCAGGCTGAACGGGTTGTGCCCGTAGGTGAGCCTGCCGGTCTCCTTGTCGATCTCGAAGAGTGGGAACTCCTCGACCCAGAGCAGCGCCCAGCGAGCCTTCGGCGCGGGCGCGAGCAGGGCGACGAGCGCGAGGCGCAGGGCGCCGAGGACCTGGGCGGCGACGAGCGCCTCGTCGGCGGCGAAGACGATGAGGTCGCCGGGCTCGGCGGCGGTGCGCTCGACCAGCGCCGCTTGCTCGGCCTCGCCGAGGAACTTGACGATGGGGCCGCGCAGGGCGCGGCCCTCCTCGACGAACACGTAGGCCATGCCTTTGGCGCCGTGCTCCTTGGCGTGCTCGGTGAGCTTGTCGATCTGCGCGCGGGAGAGCGCGGCGCCGCCGGGGGCGCGCAGGGCGCGCACCACGCCGCCGGCCTCCACGGCGCCGCGGAAGACCTTGAATCCGCCGGCCGCGAACACCGCCGACAGCTCGGCGATCTCGAGGCCGTAGCGCAGGTCGGGCTTGTCCGACCCGTAGCGCATCATCGCCTCGTCGTAGGAGAGGCGCGGCAGGGGCGTAGCCGGGGCCGTCTCCCCCACGCCCTCGAAGATCGCCGTCATGAGGCCTTCGAGCAGCTCGCGGATCTCGGGGACGCTGAGAAACGACGTCTCGATGTCGATCTGCGTGTGCTCCGGCTGGCGGTCGGCGCGCAGGTCCTCGTCGCGGAAGCAGCGCGCGAACTGGTAGTAGCGGTCCATGCCGGCGACCATGAGGATCTGCTTGAACATCTGCGGCGACTGGGGCAGCGCGTAGAAGCGGTGGGGTTGCAGGCGCGAGGGCACGAGGAAATCTCTCGCGCCCTCCGGCGAAGAGCGCGTGAGGTCCGGCGTCTCGATCTCGAGGAAGCGGCGCCCGTTGAGATAGCCGCGCGCCGCCTGCACGGCCTTGTGCCGCAGCTCGATGTTGGCCAGCATGGGCGCGCGCCGCAGGTCGAGATAGCGGTACTTGAGGCGCAGGGTCTCATCGACGTCCACGGCCTCCGCGGCCGCGATCTCGAAGGGCGGCGTCTTGGCGCGGTTCAGGATCTCAACGGCCGTGACGCGCACCTCGACCTCACCGCTGGGCAGATTGGGGTTGACCGTCTCCGGCGAGCGCGCCACGACCTCGCCGCGCGCCGCCAGCACGTACTCCGGGCGCGCCTGCTCGGCGATGGCGTGCGCCTCGGCGACGCGCGACGGGTCGAACACAAGCTGGACGATGCCGCTGCGGTCGCGCAGATCGATGAAGATGAGGTTGCCGTGGTCGCGGCGGCGCGCGACCCAGCCGGCGAGGCGCACCTCACGGCCCACGTCGGCGGCGCGCAGCTCGCCGGGGTAGGCGTCGCGCAGCATCAGGGCTCCTTTGCGAGACGCGCCGCGAGCAGCGCGGCCAGGCCGGCGGCGGCGAGGTCCTCTTCCCCGCCGCCGTCCATGGTCTTCACGCGCACGTGAGCGGCGTCGAGCTCATCGAGGCCGAGCAGCAGCGCGAACTTCGCAGCGCTGCGGCCGGCCTGCTTGAGCTGGCCCTTGGGGCTGCGCCCGGCGAGGTCCAGCTCGGCGGCCAGGCCGGCCCCCCGCAGCTCCTGGGCGAGGCCGAACGCCGCGGCGCGGGCCTCGTCGCTGAAGCAGACCACGTAGGCGTCGGGCGCGCTGGGCGGCAGCGGCTGGTCGCGCATCGCGAGAGCGATGCGCTCGAGGCCGCTGCCCCAGCCCACGCCCGGCGTGGGGGCGCCGCCGATCTGCTCGATGAGCCCGTCGTAGCGGCCGCCGCCGCCGACGCCGCTCTGCGCGCCGAGCCGGTCGGAGTCGAGCTCGAAGGTGGTGCGCGTGTAGTAGTCGAGGCCGCGCACCAGGCGGAAGTCGAGATGGGGCTCCAGACCCGCCAGCTTCACGAGCGCGAGGACCGCGTCGAAGTGCTCGCGACATTCCGGGCACAGGTGGTCGACGATACGCGGCGCCTCGTCGAGCACGGCGCGGCAGCTCGGGACCTTGCAGTCGAAGGCGCGCAGCGGATTGAGGTCGAGGCGCTCGAGGCAGTCGCCGCAGAGCTCGGCCTCGCGCCCCCGCAGGTAGCCGCGCAGCTTGTCGATGTAGGCCGGACGGCAGACGGGGTCGCCCATGCTGTTCATGTTGAGCGTCACGCCCTCCACGCCGAGCTCCGCGAAGATGGCCGCCAACAGGGCGATGACCTCGGCGTCGACGGCGGGAGCGGCGGAGCCGATGGCCTCGGCGCCGATCTGGTAGTGCTCGCGGTAGCGCCCGGCCTGCGGCTTCTCGTAGCGGAACATCGGGCAGTAGTACCAGACCTTCACCGGCTGCGGCAGCTTGTGCATGCCGTGTTCGATGTAGGCGCGGCAGATGGGCGCCGTGCCCTCAGGCCGCAAGGTCAGCGAACGCTCGCCCTTGTCGATGAACGTGTACATCTCCTTGCGCACGATGTCGGTGGCCGCGCCGACGCCGCGCTCGAAGAGCGCGGTCTCCTCGAACTCGGGGGTGACCATGTGACGGTAGCCGTAGGCCGCGAAGACGCGCGCCGCGGTGGCGACCATGGCGTCGCGGCGCGCGGCCTCGTCGGGGAGCAGGTCGTAGGTGCCCTTGGGGGCGCGTGGCGCGCTCACCAGTGGTGTTCGGGGTCGTACCGCAGCGGCGCAAGGAACGGGTTGAGAGCCAGCTCCCGGCCCAGGGACGTGTCGGGGCCGTGGCCGCAGTGTACGGCCGCGTCGGGCGGGAAGCGCCGCACGAGCCCGGCGATGGAGTTGAGCAACGCGTCCATGTCGCCGCCGGGCAGATCGGTGCGGCCCACGCTGCCCTGGAAGATGAGGTCGCCGGAGAACAGATGGGCGTCGCCGAGGGCGAAGGTGTAGGAGCCCCGCGAGTGGCCCGGCGTGGGGATGGCGAGCACCTCGATGGGCAGCTCGAGGGTCTGCTCGCCGCTGATGGTGAGGGCGCCGGCCACCGGCTCGATGTCGAAGCCGGACATGGCGCCGAGCCGGCTGTCGGCGATCTCGGCGGCGTCGGCCGCGCCGACGTACACGGGGACGCCGAAGTGCGCGGCCAGCGGCGCGACGCCGCCGAAGTGGTCGAAGTGGCCGTGCGTGACGAGCACCGCGGCAGGCGCGAGGCCGAGCTCGGTGAAGGCCGCGATGACGACGCGGGCCTCGTCGCCCGGGTCGATGACGAGGCCGGCCTGACCCTGCACGACGACGAAGCAGTTGGCCTGCAGCGGGCCGAGCGGGAGGGCAAAGATCTCGAGCGGATCAGCCATGGTGATACCTCGGGCGGTCGGCGTTCGGCGGTGAGCCTATCAGACGGCGTCGAGGACGGTCGACCGCGCCGCCGTCATCGTCGCGCTGCGCTGGGGAAGGGGCGCTCAGGGGGGCGCTCGCTGCGCTCGCTCCGCTCGGCAAGCAGGCCGCTGCTCGCACGGGGTGACAAAGCCACCCCTACCTCGCCGCGGCCGCCTCGCGAGCCCCCTTCGCATCCCCTTCCCCAGCTCCGCTCGCGCGTCCGGAACGCTCGACACATCTATCGCGGTCTGACACGCTGTCGCCTCACTTGGTGCGCGCGGCCGGGGCGGGGCGCCTGCGGCGCCGCCCCGGCCGCGCCGGCCCTTCGGGCCGATAGATCCGCTGGACTCGAGACAAGCCAGGCGGGCTCGCGAGAACCCGCCGAAGAGCCGAGCTCGCGGGGTCGCCAGCGCTTCATACATCCCGACGTGTTGCCGCCACGCTGGATGAGGTGCGAATCAGACTCGGACTCCCGCTGAGCACATCACAGGTCGTCATGGCGGCGCCTCGGGCAACCGATCGGGGCGCGGCAGGTGCCGTCGATCCCGCCCTCACGCAGTCTGACTATGCACTTCGGTCAGACTCGGTGCTATGGTCTTGGGCGGAAGCGGGCAGCAGCGTTGAAGTGTTTACGCAGAGTGCAGAATCCTAGTTCGGCAGAACGGAGCTAGATGAAGCGACGCGGTCTTAGGCTCTTGATCGCCCTCGGGGTCGGCGGGGGGCTCGTCGGCCTGGCGGCCGTGCTCGTCCGGGTCACCCGTCTTCACAACTTCTACGCCGTGTGTCTCGGGATCGGCCTGATCGCCATCGGCCTCGCGGTTGCGGCCCTGGTCTCTCCCAACGTGCTCAGGCAACGCGCGACTGGAGACCCGTACTTCGGCGAGAGCTACACGCCCCCCGACGACGTCAGCTTCTCGGAGGCTGAATATCGCAGCGTCGGCTGGTACTCCCTCTACCTGGTACTGGCGGCTGTGCCGTGCCTTCTCACGGCGCTGATCCACTACTGGACATAGCGTCGACATGGCGGGTCTGCCGAACAAGCGCATCAAGCTGGCTCGCAGTCAGCTCTACGCTGAAAGCCGTAGCGTGAGCGCTCGCAGCTCATGCGCGGTGCGTTCGGCGTAGCGGGTCCGCAGCGTCTTCCGTAGGCGGGGGCGTAGTATCCTTGTCATGATGTCTCAGGGAGGTGAGTGATGTCGGTCGTCTTTCGGATCGAGCTTGAGCGCGAGACGGACGGGCGCTGGATCGCCGAGGTGGTCGAGCTGCCTGGTGTGCTCGCCTACGGGTTGAGCCAGGACGACGCCATCGCTCGCGTGCAGGCGCTTGCCCTGCGCGTCGTCGCCGACCGGCTCGAGAACGAAGAGGCCGGCCGCGAGTACCTGAACATCTCCTTCGCCGCTGCGTGAGCGACTGGCCCAGCACCCGCGCCAAGCTCGTTCTCGCCGCCCTGCTGCGCAGCGGCTGGACGGTCGAGCGCCAGACCGGTTCCCACAAAGTCCTCTCGCGTCCCGGCTGGCCCAACCTCGTCTTCGCCTTCCACGACCGCGAGGAGATCGGCCCGCGGATGCTCGCGCGCATCGCCAAGCGCAGCGGCCTGAAGCTCGAGGATCTGTGAGGGCGAGCACGCCGAACAAGCGCATCGAGTAGAGCGCCTGTAGCTATGATGAACTCCGTAGGCGCTGCCGCGTCTGCTCATGCGCGGTGCGTTAGCCACAGCAACGACTGCTCTTGCGGGATGAGCGCAGGGCGGTATCATCGACTCATGGGACACCCCGCCATCGACATAGACAGCATGCCTCCCGAGGAGCGCCTCGAGCTCATCGGCGAGCTGTGGGACAGCTTGCGACGCACGCCGGACTCCATTCCGGTGCCGGAGTCGCACCGCGACGAGCTCGACGCCCGGCTTGAGGCCATCGACCGCGGCGAGGCCGAGATCGTCGACCGGGATGAGGCCGTCCGCAGACTGCGTCGCTAGTGACTGCCGTTCGGTTCGACGCCGCGGCCGTCACGGATGTGGCGCTCGCCCGAGACTGGTACGACGGTGAGCGCCCGGGACTCGGCGAGGAGTTCGTCGATGCCGTCCGCGGCTGCCACGGACCGCATCGGACAGTTTCCCTCTGCCGGTTCTCTCGTGCATGCGGGGCTCCGACGGCACTTCCTGGACCGGTTCCCGTACGTCCTCTACTACCGCACGGACCCGTCTGGCGTACTCATCATCGCGTGCCTTCACGTGGCGCGGGGGCCGGAGTATCAGGTGGACCGGCTGCGTGGCTAACAAGCGCATCGACACCGACAAACCGCGGCCGGCAAGCCTGGATCGAGTGGAAGCGCGCAGGGCCGCGGTCTGCGGGTCATGCGCTACACCGTTGGACCCACTCCGGTCGGCATTCTCGGGCTTGTGAACACATTCCAATGCGGGGATACTCCTCGCATGGGCGTTTCGCAGCCAAAGGAAGTCGTCTGGGTCGCGTCCTCGAAGAAGGACCTGCTCGCTTTTCCGGACTCCGTCCAGCAGATCATGGGCTTCGCGCTGTACCAGGCGCAGGTGGGCGGCAAACATGTCGCCGCGAAGCCGCTCCGGGGGTTCGGCGGAGCTGGTGTGCTGGAAGTGGTAGACGACCACGACGGCGACACGTACCGGACGGTGTACACGGTGCGGTTCGCTGACGCCGTCTACGTGCTGCATGCGTTCCAGAAGAAGTCCAAGCGTGGCAGCGCGACGCCCAGGCAAGACATGGAACTCATCCGCAACCGCCTCGAGATGGCGCGGCAGCTCCGCGAGCAGCGGCGGGATACCGGCAAAGGAGAGCTGAGATGACGGACAAGGGAATCGAATACGAGGTCAGCTCCGGGAACGTGTTCGCGGACCTCGGTCTGCCGCACTCGGACGAGCTTCTGGCGAAAGCGGCGCTCGCGCACCAGATCACCAGCATCGCGTCACACCGGCATCTGACGCAGTCGCAGACCGCGGCCATCCTCGGCACGACCCAGCCCAAGGTGTCTGATCTGTTCGCCGGCAAGCTCGCGGGCTTCTCGATGGAACGGCTCATGCGGTATCTGAACGAGCTCGACCGCGACGTGCGGATCGTCGTGACGCCAAAGCCGCGAAGCCGCAGCAAGGCGACAACGAGCGTGACCTCGGGGCCCGCGCCTCGTACTCGGGCGGCCAGTGGCTAGACTGAGAGCTGTTCGGGAGGGGCCCAACAACGGGATCAACGCGACTCGCCTCGCTCGCGCGTTGTCCCGCGAACGTTCGCAGGGCACACGCGCGGGCAGTGACTGTCCACCCTCACCAGTAGTGCGCATGCGGACTGCAGAGGGCAGACTGAGCATATGCACGCCACTGACCTCAACATCAGCAGGCTGTCCGTCGCCGAGCGCATCCAGCTCGCCGAAGACCTCTGGGACAGCGTCGCGGCCGACACCGGCGACCTTGAGCTCACCGCCGCTCAGAGGGCCGAGCTTGATCGCCGCCTCGCCGACTTTGAGCAGGACCCCGGCGCGGGCGAGCCCTGGGACGTCGTACGCGCGCGCATCGAGAAGCGGCTGGCTCAGGCCGGATGACGCCCAGTGCGCCGCACTTCTCGAGCAGGTGGGAGACGGTGCCGACAAGCGCATCAACGCCGAGCGTCACGGGCGGCCCAATCGAGCGTGAAAGCTGAGCCTCGATAGTTCGGATGTGTCGATCACGCCCCGAGCGGAGCAGGGGCAGTGGGATGCGAAGGGGAGTGGCCGCCGCAGGCCAGCTACAGTGCGGGGCGGCGAAGCGGCACCGCACATTCGTGAGGCGGCCGCTGCGAGGTAGGGGTGGCTTTGTCACCCCGTGCGAGCAGCGGCCTGCGTGCCGAACGGAGCGAGCGCAATGTGCGGTGTGCCTGCGGCGCACCGCACCAATGCCCGCCTGCGGTGGCATTTGAGCGCCCCCCTGAGCTCCCCCTGCCCCTGCGCAGCGGCGTGTAGCGGCACAAGTGAACCGCGGGCGGCGTCAGCTGGCGACGACGCGGTAGGCGTCGTAGACCGTGTGGATGCCGCGGATGTTGGCGAGGATGTTGTCGAGCTGGCGCACCTCGCCCACCTCGAGGGTGAAGCGGTCGCGCGCCACGCCGTCGGGCAGGGTCTGCATGCTGCCCCCGACGATGCTGACGCCCGAATCCGAGAGCGTGCGCGCGAGGTCCTCGAGCAGGTGGTTGCGGTCGAGCGCCTCGACCATGATCTCGACCCTGAAGGCCATGCCCGCGAGCCCCTGCCAGTCCACCTTGGTGAAGCGCTCGGGGTTCTTGAGGAGGGCGCGGGCGTTCTTGCAGTCGCCGCGGTGGATGGTGATGCCCTTGCCGAGGGAGATGTAGCCCACGATGTCGTCGCCGGGGATGGGCTTACAGCACTTGGCCATGCGGATCATGATGTCGCTCATGCCTTCGACGGCGATGCCGAGATCGCCGGAGAGCGCCTGCGGTTCATCGACCTCCGACGTGGGCCGCGTGGGCAGCATCTGCGGCGGCGTGGCCTCCTTCATCGTGCCTGAAGCCTGCATCACCTTGTTGGCCACGGCCTTGACCGGCACGCGGCCCGAGCCGATGGCCACGAACAGCTCGTCGGGCTTGGCGAAGCCGATCTCCTTGCAGATCTGCCCGAACACCTTGGAGGCGAGGATCTTCTGGGCGGGCAGGCCCTCGCGGCGCAGCACCTCCTGCAGGAGGTCGCGGCCGGAGTGCTCGCTGTCCTCGCGCTGCTCGCGGCGAAAGTGCTGGCGGATCTTCTGGCGCGCCCGCGACGAGCTCACGATGTCGAGCCAGTCACGCGACGGTCCGTGGCTCGACTTGCTGGTGATGATCTCGACGATGTCGCCGCTGCTCAGCTTCGTGTGCAGCGGCACGATGCGGCCGTTGACCTTGGCGCCCACGGTGTGGCTGCCGACGTCGGTGTGCACCGCGTAGGCGAAGTCGACCGGCGTGCTGCCCGCGGCCAGGCTCTTGACGTCGCCCTTGGGCGTGAACACGAAGACCTCGTCCTCGAAGAGCTCGATGCGCAGCGTGTCCATGAACTCGCGCGAGTCGCCGGTCTCCGACTGCCACTCCATCATCTGGTGCAGCCAGGCCAGCTTGTCGGGGTCGCGTTCGCCGCGCTCCTTGTAGAGCCAGTGCGCGGCGACCCCGAAGTCGGCGGTCTGGTGCATGTCGAAGGTGCGGATCTGGATCTCGAGAGGCTTGCCGCCGGGGCCGATCACCGTGGTGTGCAGCGACTGGTAGAGGTTGAACTTGGGCATCGCGACGTAGTCCTTGAAGCGCCCGGGAATCGGCTTCCACACGGAGTGGATGATGCCCACGGCGCCGTAACAGTCCTTGATGGTGTCGACGAGAACGCGCAGGCCGGTGAGGTCGAAGATCTCGTTGAACTCCTTGCCGCCGCGGCTCATCTTCGTGTAGATGGAGTAGAAGTGCTTGGCGCGGCCGCTGATTTCGGCGACGATGCCGGCCTTGTCGAGCTCGCCGTTGAGGAAGCCGGCGGCCTCATCGACGTAGTCCTCGCGATCGGCGCGCCGCTGGGCGACCCACGTCTGGATCTCCTGGTACTTGCGCGGGTGCAGCGAGGCGAAGGCGAGGTCCTCGAGCTGCCACTTCATGTTGTGGATGCCCAGGCGATGCGCCAGCGGCGCGTACACCTCGAGGGTCTCCTTGGCCTTCTGGATCTGCTTCTGCTTACTGAGGTAGCAGAGCGTGTGCATGTTGTGCAGACGGTCGCAGAGCTTGATCAGGATGACGCGGATGTCGGTGGCCATGGCGACGATCATCTTGCGGTAGTTCTCGGCCTGCTCCTCCTCCTGGGAGGTGAAGTGCATCTGGGTGAGCTTGGTGACCCCATCGACGAGCATGGCGATCTCCGCGCCGAACTGGTCCTCGATCCAGGAGAGCGGCGTGCCCGTGTCTTCGACGACGTCGTGGAGAAGCGCCGCGGCCATGGTGACCGAGTCGAGCTTGAGCTCGGCGGCGTTGAGGGCGGTGCCCACAGGGTGGTGGATGTAGGCCTCGCCGCTCTTGCGGCTCTGCCGGCCGTGGAGGACGCAGGCCGCGACGAAGGCCTGGGTGACGAGCTCGCGGTCGGGGTCCGGGTTGTACCGGGCGATGGCCGCGAAGAGGTCGTCGAGGAGCGGGCGGTACTTGTCGGGGACCTGCGTCAGATCCCGGCCGTCAGGCAGGTCCGCAGGAAGTCGCTTGTCTGAAACAGGTTGTGCCATGCCTTGCACGTGTCGGTCTGGGTGACGTCGACCTTACTCCGCGGCCGTTCAAGATGGTAGCCGCCGGACCCGTCGATGTGCAGGAGGCCGGCGTCGCGGAGCGCCCGCAGGGCGGCCGCCGCGACGCCGGCCGAGCGCAGAGACGGGTCTCCCCCAAGAAGTCCCTGCTCGAGCGTCTCGTCAAAGCGGCCGGAGCCGGCGCTGAGGGCGCGCCAGGCGCGCCGCATCGCCGCGTCGAGGTGCAGCTCGGCGGCCGCGACCTGCGCGGCGCAGCCCGCCTCGGCGCTGCCCCAGAGCGCGTGTACCCACGCCGCGGGCGCCGCGGCGACGACCGTCGCGAGCAGGCGGCGCGTGAACGGCGGGTCGAGGAGCACGATGTGGGCGAAGGCCGCGGCCAGCAGCGGGCGCGCGGCCACCACGTCGTAGCCTGTCATCACGACGTCCGGGCCGGCCAGCGCTTCGCCGAGCCGGCCCACGCACGCCGCCTGCAGGTACAGGGCGCGCCGCGCGAGCTGCGGCGAGAGCACGTCGCGGCTGAGCAGCGGGCGGCGGCGAGCGACGTCGGCGACGAGCACCAGCACGCGCTCGCCGCCCGCCGCCAGCGCGGCCAGCGCCGTTACGGCGGCGCGCCCGCGGCGGTCTACCAGGCGGCCGTCCCGGCGCGCCTCGGCGAGCGCCGCGCGCACGCCGCCGCCCGGCCCCCCTCCGCCCGGCCCTGCTCCGCCCGGCCCGCCGCCGCCCGGCCCTGCTCCGCCCGGCCCTGCTCCGCCCGGCCCGCCGCCGCCCGGCCACGACGGACCCTCGAGCAGCTCGCCCCACAGGGCGCCGCCGGTCAGCCGCTCCGCGCACGACAGGTCGCAGGCGGTGGCGCACAGGTCGCGGTCGGGCGCGGCGAGCCGATGCAACCCTCTGACCTCGGCCTGGGCGCTCACGGCGCCGTTGTACTCGTTCTTCGACAAGGCCAGAGGAACGTCGAAGCGCCCCGGCTCTTTCAGCTCCTGCAGCTTGTCGAAGTTGAAATGGATCGCCTGGCACGTGGCGCCGTCGCAGCGCACGCGGAACTGCGCGTGCCGGTGGTCGCGCGTGAGGCGTGGCCCCACCACCTCGGCGCCGTGAAGCAGCAACGTGACCTTGCGATTGCCGAAGCCGTGCGGGGCCAGCAGCTCCAGCTCGTCGGCGAGCCCCAGGGTGAGATCGTGACCGCCGACGACCGCGTCCACGGGCTGCGTGCGCACAAAGTCGGCCTCGCTGAGCAGCGCCGCCGCCTGCGCCACGAAGGCCTCGCGAAAGGCGGGGATGTGCTCGCGCCGCAGCCGCAGGCCGCAGGCGGCGCGATGCCCGCCGAAGGCGAGCAGGTGCTCGGCGCTGCGCGCGACGGCGCCGAGGAGGTCGAAGCCGGGGATGCTGCGCCCGGAGCCCTTGGCCTCCTCGTCGATCTCGCTCAGCAGGATGGCCGGGCGATTGAAGCGCTCGACGATGCGCGAGGCGACGATGCCCACCACGCCCTCGTGCCAGTCGGGCGACGACAGCACGAGGGCCGGCGGCGGCGGGTCGGGGACCATATGGGCGGCGGCGGCCAGGATGCCCGCCTCGATGGCCTGACGCTCCTGGTTGAGCTCGTTGAGACGCAGCGCCATGGGCAGCGCCGTCTCGCGATCGGCGCAGCCCAGCAGCTCCAGCGCCAGCGAGGCGTCCTCGAGGCGGCCGGCGGCGTTGAGCCGCGGCGCCAGGCGAAAGCCGACGGCCCCGGCGTTGACGCCGCCGGCCTTGACCCCGGCGACCTCCATCAGCGCGGCCAGCCCAGGGCGCGGCGCGCTGCGCAGCCGCCCCAGACCGATGCTCGCCAGTACGCGGTTCTCGTCGACCAGCGGCACGATGTCGGCGATGGTGCCGATGGCCGCCACATCGCTGAGCGGCCGCAGCGCCAGCGGTACCTCGACGCGAGCCTCCGTGGGCTCTTCGAGGAGCGCGTGCGCAAGCTTGAAGGCGACGCCCACGCCGGCGAGCTGCGGGCACGGGTAGCCGGGCAGCTTGGGCGTGACGATCACGCAGTCGGGCGGCGCGCCCTCCATCTCGTGATGATCGGTGACGATGACGTCCATGCCGAGCGCGACGGCGCGGGCCACCTCGGCGCGCGCGTTGATGCCGCAGTCCACCGTGACCAGCAGCTTGACGCCGCCGGCCGCGAGCTCCTCCACGGCGGCAGCCGAGACCCCGTACCCTTCGGAGAACCGGTTGGGAAGGTGCGAGCGCACGTCGGCGCCGAGCTGCTCGAGGATGCTCACCAGCAGAAACGTGGCGGTGATGCCATCGGCGTCGTAGTCGCCATGCACGGCGATGGGTTCGCCGCGCTGCAGCGCCTTGTCGAGGCGCCGGCGGGCCGCGGCCATCCCCGCCATGAGGTACGGGTTGTGGACGAGGTAGTCCGGGTGCAGAAACGCGTGCGCCGCGGAGGCGTCGCTGAAGCCGCGGCGCACGAGCACCTGCGCCATGACCTCGCTCACGCCGAGCTCCGCCGCCAGCCGGCGCACGTCGGCGTACGATACTGGCGCAATGCTCCAGGAGCCGCTATCGGTCACAGTAGCCTCACCGCGCGAGTGTACAGCCGCGCGGTGACAGATGAGGGCCCCGGCAGCGGGGTCAGGACGCGGCAGGCGGCGGAGCGTCCGCCACGTCTGTCTCAGCGTCCGCGGCGGCCGTCTCGGCGTCGGCGGCGGCCGTCTCGGCGTCCGGCGGCGCGCTGGTCACGGCCGTCTCGGCCTCCGGCGGCGCGCTGGTCACGGCCGTCTCCGACTCCGGAATCGCCTCCTCGGTGTCGACTATCTCGTCGGCTGCGGGCGCAAGAGCAACGGCGGTGACAGCCGTCTGCTCCCCCGGCGTGACATCGACGACGGCGACCTGCGCGGGCGCAGACCTGGGCAGCTTCGCCTCGGCGGCCCGCAGCCGCTCGTAGGTACCCTGCAGCTCCTTCTCGAGCTTGCGCCGCGCGGCGACCGCGCCCGATTGCGCGAGCAGCGCCGCGACCAGTCCGGTCACGAAGACGACGCCCGCGGTGACCACCGCGACCCAAAAGAGCGAGACGGCCGTCCACGTGCCGGCCACGAAGTCGATATCGAAGAGCAGGCCGTGGTTGACGGCGCCCAAGGCCACGATCACCAGAGCCACAACGATGAGGACGATGAGAGCGTTACGCACGGGGCGGCCTCCTGGGCGCGGGTTCCGCGGCCGAGTATAACAACCGGCGGCCGGCACACGCGCCGGCACGTGCGCCCCTCAGGCCCCGGCGCCGCGCTACAGCCGCTCGATAAGGGCGTCCTTACGCGCCGCGGCGAGCCAGTCGTCGAGGGCCGCCGCGCGCCGGCGGCCGGTGAGCCCGTCCTCGATCTGGGCGCGCACGCCGGCGAACGGCGCCACGCGCTCCGGCCGGCGCGCCAGGACCTCGAAGACCCACGTGCCACCCGGTCCGGCGACCGGCGCCGAGATCCGGCCCACGCGCAGGCGCCCGACTGCTTCGCCCAGGGGCCTGGGCAGCGAGCGGGGGTCGATCCAGCCCAGCATGCCACCGGCGTTCTTGATCTCAGGGTCGATGCTGAACTGCCGCGAGACTTCTTCGAACGGGCGACCCTGGCGAAGACGCTTGATGGCATTGCCGGCGATGCCCTCGTTGCGCACCACGATGGCGCCGAGCTTGACCGCGGCCGGCTCCGTGAAGAGGTCGGCGCGCCTGCGTTCGTAGAAGCCTCGTACAGCGCCGGGGCCGGCTTTGACCTGGGGAAAGCGAGCGTCCTGGACGGCTTCGCGGAGCACGCCGGCGCGGAGGTTCTCGCGGAGCTGAGCCGCGCTCATATCCGCCTTCTGCAGCGCGGACTGCAAAGCGGCGTCGCCGCCCATCTGCGCGCCCACAGCGGCCACGCGGCTCGTGACCTCCGCTTCGTCGGCGGCGAGGCCCAGCCGCTGCGCCTCCGCGCCCACGAGCTCGCGGTCGATGGCGGCGTCGAGCGCCTTGCCCGCGTCGTCCGCGGCGCCCGCGAAGCGCGCCTCGGCGCGCGCCTGATCGACGTCGCTCTGATGGACGGCCCGCCCGTCCACTCGCGCGACGACGGCGTCGGGGGCAGCGCTCGCGCCGCCGCCGTCGCCGCCGCAGGCGGCAAGCCCGACGGCCGCGAGGACCGCCAGCAACGCCGCGAAACACCAGGCTGTGCGCAGTGTGAACGTCATGACCTCAGAATGATGGCCGGGCCGGATGATGCGGAACGGCGGCCGGGAACGCCTGGGACGCCGGGCGGAGCAGTGCGAGCAGATAGGAAAGCCACATCCCTTATCTTACCGAACGGAGTAGTGGGTCGGCTCCTCCTCCGACTCCGGCTCCACCCGCTGCTCATGATGCTGGCCGGGCTGGGCGATGCGGCCCGGATTTGCGCCGTGCCCGTGGACTTCGTGCGGCGCGGCCGCCGGGGCCGCCGGGGCCGCCCGGCGCGGGGTAGTGCGGAAGGGGAAGACAAGGATCGGCGGGAATTCCTTATCTTCCCTCACAGTACTACCCCCGCTCCGGCGGCTCCCCAGGCTCGCGGGCGGGCGGCGCGGGCGGCCCCGGAGGCCCGCGAGGGGGTAGTGCGGAAGGGGAAGACAAGGATTCCTTGACTGTCGCGTCGCGCACGACCGTCCGCAGGCTCGCTCGCCGGGAGGGAAGATAAGGATCCGCCGGCATTCCTTGTCTTCCCTCACAGTACTACCCCGCCCCGACGGCATGTGGCGAATCGGTAAGATAGGGAAAGGGCCATTCCTTATCTTACCGATTCGCACTACCCCGCCCGGCGGATCCCGCGGCCCCGGCGGCCGCGGCGCGCGCGGCGCGCCATGTCCGCCTTCTCGTCGCTCGTCGATCAGGAGGCTGAACGCGCAACCGGACGGAAGGGGATGGTCGTGTGCCCGGAATTCACTATCTTACCTCGCGGCGCTACCCCCGCCCGCTCCGCCCCCCGCCCGCCCCGCCCCCCGCCTGCCTCGGCGATCACGGCTTGCTCGACCAGGCGAGGGAAGACGAGCCTGGAAGTGCCGGTGCGCCGCGGCGGCTGAGCCCTGGAGTGTGCCCGTGATCCACCGTTGGAGCGAGGGCGGGGACGCGCTGCACGCCTGGGCTCGAGACGTGGGCGGGAGCGCAGGGCGAGGAAAGCACAGTGCGCCCGGTCGCTCCCCGGGCGCAGCCCTCGCCGGCGAAGAGCCGAGCCGGCGCCGAAGGCAGCGAGCGTGGATGTGGAGAATCCGCACTCGCGCGCGGCTTGGAACGCCTTGACCTCGAGGCCGGGAGACCGTTCCCGGCGGTCGTCACGGGTCGCCCTGCAAGCCCCATCCACCTTCGTCGGTCAGCGGGCAACGCATCGCAAGGGGAGCCGGGGCCGCCGGGGCCGCCGGGGCCGCCGGGCGGGGTAGTGTAGGGTCGGGCGCTGGCGCGGTGGCGTCTCGACCTGAAGGCCCGGCTGCCATGTGCCCCGCGGTCTCCCGCCGGGGGCTCGACCCGTCGCCATAGGTCGTTGACGCTCCGTTTCCAGCGCCCGCCACCTCGAACCGTGCGTGCGGTTCTCCCGCACACGGCTCACCGACGTCGTTCACCGCCGGCGTTCGGCCTTCCCCGCCGGTTCGCGGGGAACCGTCGTGCGGGGTCGGCCTTGGCCGCCCGGCAGCCCGCCGCGGGGCCTGGACCCGAGTCTTGTCCGGCGGGACACGAGGGCGCTCGCCAGCCCTTCCCCGCACACAAAGCGCATCGACGAAGCGGCGGCCCTTCCCTCACCGGCGGCCTGAGTTGTCCGTCCGGCTCAAGCGGTACTATGGCCGCCTCCGACGCCCTCCCGGCTCCCCGCCCACTTCCCGGCGTGGACCGGTCATCGGGCGCGCTTCCGGCGGCGCGTCTTCGCGGACCGCCGGGCCGGGGAGGGCCTCCCCAGCTCCCGCCG
>Ga0247842_10000211_pt1 | contig 132134 bp, 157 predicted proteins | sample LaCruzMarch2015__3_FD_192411 | JGI IMG/M metagenome (GOLD analysis project Ga0247842, IMG submission 192411) | Freshwater microbial communities from meromictic Lake La Cruz, Castile-La Mancha, Spain - LaCruzMarch2015_19m | ecosystem: Environmental > Aquatic > Freshwater > Lake | place: Spain... | reverse complement strand
CTTGTAACGATTGACTGTTTATTTCTTTTAACCACTCACAATCTTGTTTCAAATCTACCACTTGTTTTTGTAAATCAAATCTTGATAAATTTATTTTATTTCCGTTATATGCATTCATTTTTGTTTCTAATGCTAAATTGTATACAAAACGAACCGAACCAAAATGTTTTTCCAACAAAATTTTCTGTTCATCATTTGGATATAAACGATATTTAAATCCTTTTAACATTTAGAAATATTCTGATAATCAACGTTTTATTTTGAATTAACAGATAAATCTATATATTAAATATTAGAAGTCTGTTTTCATCAAAATTCACCCAACGACACTAAAGATGTCGTGGATTTCTTTTGAAATTCTTTTTAAAAAAAGTAAAATAATTTTTTTCTATCAAATTAATTTAATATTTTTGTATTCATAATTGTTTAAAATGATAACAAAAGAAGAAATTACCGACATCATTAAATTGCATCCATTTAAAATAAAGAATATTTATTTATTTGGGTCACAGGTATATGGAACTCAAAATGAAGATTCTGATTGGGATTTTATCGTTGTTGCGAATTCCATGATAACCAAAGAAGAAATTCGACATGAAAATCTTAATATTCATATTCATACCCCGGATATTTTTCTTGATGGTTTAAAGGAATACCAGATGCAATATTTGGAATGTATTTACGCACCACCATTTGCTAAACTCCAAGAAAGGATGATTCAACCAGATAAGAATTTTTCCCTTAAATTGGATATGTTGAAATACAAAGGTATGACACAATCATTCAACGCTTTTCATAAAGCAAAGGAAAGAATTTTGGATGGTGAATTATATAGGGGTGTAAAAAGTTTATGGCATTCACTCCGTATTCTTCAATTTTTTCAACAAATAGTGGACAATGAACGTATTACTGATTTTTCATCTGCTAATGTTTTTTGGGATATGTTGAAAGAAGATATGGAAAATCAAGAAGAATGGGATTTTTACAAAGTAAAATATTTACCAATAAAAGTCGAACTGGAAAAACTTTTAAATAAATGAAAACAATAATAAAGGTTGATGATTTTTTGTTTTTAATAATGGGGGTTTATGCTGATTTTGTTTCAGATGAAACTTCAAAATTTTTAGAAACAAATATGGATTTGAGTTTAGCTATGACAACCTTTGTTCCGTCCCCTGCTAAATTTAAATACATTAATTTGAAAGATCAGATTGAAACATATAAACTTAATAACACACCAGTTGATATTAGAATTCACCCAATCGATGAATTTATGGTGGATTGTTATAAAAGTTTATGTAGATATGAAAACTTGGTAAAAGATATTAATGAGGAGATTGGTGATAATTTTTTCTTTGTTAGTGAAGATGATGGTGTTATTAATGATAATCAAATTTTAGAAATAAAAGAAAAATTAACAATCGAACATAAAAAATTCAAATCTTTATTTGAGGATATTATGTTGAATTGTGAATTTACTTATCCTGAAATATCTGGTATTCAAAGAAACTATCTTAATGATATGTTAAAAGAATCAGTTCTTGATGAAAATTATGAACAATCCGCTTTAATTAGGGATAGAATTATTAATTTAAAATACGAATAATTTTTTTATTACGAAATAAATCATCTGAAAAATGAAATTATTATCTAAATATTTTGATTTTTTTATAGATTTAAGTCTTTTTTGTATTGGGTTGATTCTATTAATCTTCACTAATATTTATTCTTTTGGTATAATTATTATGATTGTTTCTATAATTATGTTTTTTGTTGATTTAAAAATATTAAAAAAATTAAAACAAACCTGAAATATTTAATATATAATAACAAATAAATTTAAAATTATGTCATAGGTACACAAATTAACAGTCGTTTCACGAAGAGATTTATCACCAGGCTACCAATCGACTCAATCGATTCATAGTGTAGCCCAATTCATTTTCGATCATCCACACATCGCACAAAGGTGGAATTCAAATCCATATTTAGCAGTTCTTAGTGTCGAAAATGAATCAGAGTTAAAACAACTCATCCAAAAATTAGAAAATTCCAAATTAAAGTATTCCGTATTTAGGGAATCTGACATCGATAATCAGATTACAGCTATATGTATTGAACCTTCTGATGAAACAAGAAGGCTCACATCATCTATGCCCTTATTATTAAGAGAATATAAACAAGAACAATTACTTGATAAAAATAATTTCAAGTTACAAAATAATTAAAAGAAAAATGAAAGAATTAGAGAATGTAAAATTTTTATTCTATTCCAATTATTGGGACGGACCAATGACTGGATTGTGTAAATATGAAAACAAAATGTATTGGTATGATATGATTGATGATATACGTGTGGGTGATGAAGATTCTGATGATTGGACATGGTATAGATTATACAATGTTCGTGAAATAGAACCTTGGCAATTAGCTTATGAATTATATTGGCATTCTATATTTTGTACAAATGTTGCAGCATATACCGAATTTGATAAAAAATTAGTTAATGAAAGATTTTTTATCAAAAAAACATTTTCATTATTTAAACACAAAAGAGATAAATGGATTAAACCATCATATTATAATAAAAGAGAAAAGGAATATCAAAAAATAGATTATAGTAAAAATCAAATAATAGGAACATTTAAAAATTAAGAAATAATTACATGTCAATAAGTAATATGTTTAAAGGATCAAAACCAATGTCAGGTAAAGAATTAATTTCAAAAACACCAACAAAAACACCATATGGTTATGTTATTGAAGTTAGTTATAAATACAAAATAACTACACATAAATCTATTTTTCCAAAAATCATCGAAGAAACTTTTGTGGAACTATATTGGAGTCGTAAAATTTATAAAAAACTTGAAATAGCGGAAGAAGCATTAAACAATATAAAGAAAACAGATAATATTCATAGTACTTATAAATATGAAATTATACCATTATATAAATAAAAGAAGGGAGAACTATATGTCATAGAGAAATAAATCACCATAATTAGTTTCCATAAATTCGGAAAAATGGTTAAATTGAATCACCATTAAGAATTCAATCAAAAAATAAATTATAAAAATTATGGAAACAACATTATATACGAATTATACTTATAATAAAGTAGAATTACAAAACAGGATTATTAATATCATTAGTACCATCGAAGATTGGTGTAAGGAAAATGATTATAGGATTGAAGGATTACCAGTTGGTTTATATAAAATGAAATTAACTTTATCAACCAATAATAATATTTCTAAAAATCAGTTGAAAAAAATAAATAAATATATCATTGGTTTAGAAAAACACATATCAATGAGAAAAGCAAATTCATTTTTTCATTTATTAACTAAAACTTGTGGTTATAATCCAGTTAGAATTAAATATTCTGAAAAAGAAGAAAAGATTAAAAACGCTAGAAAATTAATGTTGAAGGCGAAAGAAACATATGAAAATCTTTTGAAAGAATATAAAGTAGAAAAAGGTGATTATTATAAAAGTTAATTTTTTAGTTTAATTAATTTTTATAACTTTGTTATCCGGGGAAACTTCCCGGAAATCGGATAGTAGTTAAGTGGTTTAACATTGGTCTCTAAAACCAAAGACGGGGTTTCGAATACCTCCTATCTGGCAATATAATATATCATTTAATTTTCATTATCACAAACATATGCCATGATACTTGGTATTCCTTTATATCTGGTGTATCCAATTCTATGTTTACCATCTAATATCTCATAAGTATCATTATCCTTTTCGTGAACTACTATGATTGGTTTTCCAAATGTTTTTGGTTTTCTATTGTAAATATAATCCAAACCATCTTTATCTAAATTAGTTAATTCTTGTAAAGTCCAAATTCCAGAATCCGAATGATATGCAATATTCTTAGCTTCGTTATAATCTATTTTATCACCGTCACAGTTTCTTAAATCGTTTTCAATAATAAAATCAACTAATTGTGAACTTGTGATTTTTTCTTTATATGGAATAATATCCTCAAATATTTTAAAGTCTTTTATCATATTTAAGTATATATATAAAAATGCTAAATTTAAATCAAATATATTTAGGTGATCATATTCAGATAATGAAAGACATTGATAATGGGTCTGTTGATATGATACTTACCGATTTGCCTTATAATACTACAAAAAATAAATGGGATCAAAATGTTGTCCCATTGGATTTAATGTGGAATGAATATAAGAGGATAATAAAAAACAATGGTGCTATCGTTCTGTTTGCACAAGGGAAATTTTCAGCCAAATTAATTATGAGTAATGAAAAATGGTATAAATATGATTTGGTTTGGAAAAAGGGTGAAAGAATTAGTGGTTTTTTAAATTCAAAAAAACAATTCTTAAAAAATCACGAACAGATTTTAATCTTCTATAAAAAACAACCGACATATAACCCCCAATTTGGGGATGGATCACCTTTACACAGTAAAGGAAAGAAATATTTAGTCAAAGAGGGTGTAAATAATAATTATGGTTATTATGATACAACCCTACAAGAAACTCGTAAAGGATCAACACAAAAATATCCAAAATCTGTTTTAAATTTTGATAAACCACACCCAGCGATACACCCGAATCAAAAACCAGTACCACTTTTGGAATATTTATTGAAAACATTCACCAATGAAAATGAAATAGTTTTGGATAGTACTTGTGGATATGGTGGAACCTGTGTAGCTGCTAAAAACACCAATAGGAAATATATTGGTATTGAACTAGATCAAAAATGGTATGATTTAGCAAATGAAAGATTAAAAACGTAATCGAGATTTAAAACTTTAAAAATTAAGAAATACTAAATCGAGTTTGTTTATTGAAAAATTCATCTAACCATTTATTTTTTAACGATTTAGTATATGCACCAACAGATTTCTTTTGAAATTCTGTTCTTGTTTTATATTTTAAAGATTCTTTATAACATCTTTCTTTTATCCAATATCCTCTTGATTTATTTATTTCTATCATATGATGACAAATTTCATCCAACCATTTATTTTTTAAAGAAATATAATATGCACCATGAGATTTCTTTTGAAATTCTGTTCTTGTTGTATATTTTAAAGATTCTTCTCTACATTTTTCTTTTGTCCAATATATTTTTTCCATATGAGAACAGATTTCACACAACCATTTATTTTTAAGAGATTTATTATATGCACTAGTAGATTCATTTTGAAATTCTGTTCTTGTTTTATATTTTAAAGCTTCTTTATGACATCTTTCTTTTGTCCAATAATTACGTGGTTTTTTGATTTCGGACATATGAGAACAGATTTCATCAATCCATTTATTATCACATGCCTTACCGTATGCTGCACTACAATATTTTCTAAATTCTTCTTTTATATTATATTTCAAGGATTCTTCTTGACACTTTTCTTTTGTCCAATATCCTTTAACATTTATCATTTTTTTCATATGACTACATATTTCATTAAGCCATTCATGATCATAAGATGCATTATAAGCCTTTCCGTTGTTTTCTCTAAATTCCTTTTTTGTATTATATTTTAAAGCTTCTATTTGACATATTTCTTTTGTCCATATTTTAAAACCACCACCTATACTACCAGTTTTAGCTATGTTTAAAATAGTCCACCCTTCATCTTTATATTTTTTTTCATATTCACCTTCTTTAATTATTGCAGATTTCACATCAATATAATCAGTTAATTGTATTATTTTTGGTTGTAAACCAGTTTCTGATATGTGCTTAGTCACACCATCATTTTTTTTTGTTTTTCTATCTTTATTTCTTTTCTTTACATTAAATGTTAAACCAACATAAACAGAATTATCAGGAAATTCATAAGCATATATACAACGTTTATATAAATCACCCAATATCTCCATATGTGAGCAAAATTCGTCTAACCAATTATTTGTCCTACATAAAACATAAGCAGTTCCAGATTTCTTTTGAAAATCGACTCTGTGTTCATATTTTAAAGCCTCTTTTCTACATTTTTCTTTTGTCCAATAATTACGTGGTTTTCTAAATTCAAACATATGTGAACAAAATTCATCCAACCACCCCATTTTTAATGATTTTAAATATGCACCAGTTGACTTCTTATTAAATTCTGATCTTGTATTATACATCAAAGCCTCATCTTTACATCGTTCAAATATCCAATAACCATTTGTTTTTTTTAACATATTAATAATTTACATTCTACATTTATATATTAAAATATAAAAGTCAAATGAAAAATTAAAATAAATACACCTGAATACCAAGTCATTACTGGTATTTCAATAAAATCCATATTTTTAGATTAATATATAATGGGGTATGATCAAACGTAATCGTGCTTCATTATTTAAAACTTTAAAATCACCGATGTCATCTTTGAAAAAAGAAGGTATCGGTTTTTTTAATGGATTAAACAAAAAAGAATCTTATCATATGGCTAAAAGTAAGAACAATTATCTAAATTTTCTTGACAACGAAAATGTTATAGAAGAAGTATCAAAGAAAAATAATGATATTATTTTCGGTAAAAAACAATACGCTGAAACGATGTTAAAGAAAGTTAATCTTAAATGCAAAAATCAAAAACAAAAGGAGTTTATACATTTAATTGATGAAAACGAAATAACAATTTGTATTGGTGACTCGGGCGTAGGTAAGAGCTACTTGTCAATAGCTAAAGCATTAGAATTATTTAAATCTGGAAATTATGAAAAAATATTTATTATTACACCAATCATCGAGAGTGAAGAGCAAATCGGCTACCTCAAAGGAGATTTAGAGCAAAAAACATTTCCATATTTATATTCTATTTATTATTTGGTTGATAAAATTGTTGGTGAAGATATCAGAAAGAAATTAGTCGAAAGTGGTATCTTATGTCCATTATATATGTCGTTTTTAAGAGGTGTAAATTTAGATAACTCTTTGATTATCAGTGATGAAAGTCAGAACATGACAATAAAAGGAATAAAAACGCTTCTTACTAGAATTGGATATAATTCTAAATTTATAATATCTGGCGATTTAAACCAAATAGATAGATTTAAGAAACCGGAAGAAAGTGGATTAAAATATGTTTATGACAATTTACAAGGAATTACCGGAATGGGGTTCATAGAATTTAGAAAAGAAGATATAGTTCGAAATCCAATTATCGGAAATATATTAGATAGATTCAAATAAAAATAAAAAACCCCTCAAAAAAGGGGTTTTTTTATTGTTTCGATTATTTTTTATCAATATATAAAAACAAAAATTATAATTAAATGAGAATACTTTTTGTCCTGAAAGACAGATTTTACAACAAAACACATTCGAAATCATATGGATTGATTAATTCATCAAAACAAGTTTCTAAATATTTAGAAACAATTGGATATATTTGCAAAGTTGTTCAGGTTATTGATGGAAATTATATAGATAAGGAAATTTTCGAATTTAAACCGGATGTAGTTATCATTGAAGCGTTGTGGGTAACTGGTGAAAAAATGAAGGAATTGATCGAAATTAAAAGATATAAACATATTAAATGGATTGTTAGAATACATAGTGATATTGGATTTTTAAGTGCAGAAACATTGGCCTTGAAATATATCAATGATTATATTTCTCTTAAAAAGAATAATTTATTTTTATCTTGCAATTATTATGAATTTAATAAACATTTAACAAATGTATTATCTTATGAATTTATTTATTTACCAAATATTATAGATTTAAATTTTCATAATAAACAAAAAGAAAGTGAATCCGATCACATTGATATTGGGTGTTTTGGTTCTTTAAGAATTTTAAAAAATCAATGTTATCAGGCAATATGTTCAATGGAAGCTGCTAATAAAATTGGTAAAAAATTAAAATTTCATATTAGTGTGGATGTGAATTTAGATAAAAGTGAAATAAAAAATCCGGTTTTAAAAAATCTAGAGGAATTATTCAAAGACAGTCATCACGAATTAGTTAAACATTATTGGATGAAACAAGAAGAATTTCATCATTTAATTAAAAAAATGGATTTGGGATTACAATTATCTTATACTGAAAGTTTCAATATTGTTAGTGCGGATTTTGTTAATAAGGGGGTTCCTATTATAGTTAGTAAATCAATCAGATGGATGCCTTGGTTTCTTAAAACATCAACGGTAGATTATAATAAAACTATAAGAAAAATAATAAGAATTTATAAGTGGAGATATTGTAAATTGTTAAAATGGTGGTCTAGAAGAAATTTATTTGTATATAATGTAGGTTCTAAATTTCTTTGGGTTAAATTTTTGAATCACTGATATAGTATTTCGATATCATCTTCCGAACATTTCAAATCTAACATAATTTCATTAATGAACTCATAAATATTATCTTCTTCAGATTTTTCATCATCCAATGACCAGATACCATCTTCATTGAAATTAATCCATTGTCCGGTTGGTTTGTATTTAAAAAACAAATTTTTATGTGAATTATCTGGATATTTTAATTTATCCAAATTAGATTCAATACAATCATCACAAATTGCAATTAAATACTTATTCCCATCAAAATTACTACCGTATCCACCATTAATTATTTCAACAATACCATCTTCCCACATACCATATTCTGGTTTATCATTTTCATCCGGAAGATATGGTTTAATTTCTTTATTACATTTTATACAGAACCTACTTTTCATATAATATATCTTTAAACTAATATAAGAAAATTTATTGGAATAAAAAAATTTTATTTTCATCATTTGGATCATCATCAAATTCTTCATGTTCCAATCTGGAATCACCACATACTTTACAAATATAACTACTTGATTCTGTTATTAAATTTTCAGTAATAAAAGTTTTAAAATTTTTAATGTTTTTCATTGATTATAATTGTTTTGTCCACATATAATACCCATCTTTTTCCGATTTATATTGGAATCCTGATATCATTGTAATAATTTTTATTATTTCATCGACAGTTAAAGAGTTATTAAATGTGAATTTTAAATCTTCTTTATTTATAAAAGACATAGGTTTCATATTTATACCGAAGATATTTAATGTATCTGGTAAATTATCATAGAATTCAATCATAGATAAATTGGTTATATTATTTCTAACAGTTTCTTCTATTTCTTGTTTACCTAGTATTAAAACCCTAAATTGAACACGATTACTATTAAGGACATCACCAGTTAAATCATTTACTTTAAAAATATGTTTAACAGGATCTTCAACATCAATATAATTTTCAAAAGTATTAAAAAATGTTGCGATCATATTTTTATGACCTTTATCAGCTGGTTTTAACCCCCCGGTTATTTCTTTTATTCTAAGTCCCGGAATATTGAAAGATTCATTATATTGTTTCCAATTTTTTATCATTTTTAAATTAATTATTTTACATAAAATCTAGTTCCGATGCTAAATTATAATCTTTTGATTTTTCTAAAACTTCTTCAACTTGTTCTGATGTTAAATTTATACTAACAGGTGATTCATTTACCATTTTAGGATCGACAAAATAAGAATGAATATTAATTTTATCAAATAATATTTTCTTAATTTCTATTTTTGGATTGTCGTGACTGTTGATATATTTTTTGATTTCATCATTGAAAACTTGTTCTAATCCAATTATATTTTCTTTTGCCAATTCAACACCATTATCACCGATTTCAACACATAATAGACCAACACGGTCAGAATAATAAACTGAAAATTGTTGAAATTCATTATTTTCTTTAATTTCAAATTCTTCCCTGAAAGTTTTTTCTGCCTCTTTTTTACATTGAGATATGGTCCAACTAGAACCTTGTTTCTTTAGGTCTTGTTGCATTCTTTTTGCCTCTTCAGATACTCTTTTTTGTAATTCCTTTTTTGTTAAGGTTGGTTTTTTATTTTCTTTAATAATATCCAATCCAATTTCAGTCCTTTTTGTTTTTTTCTGTTGTTCTGGATTCCAAGATTTTGCAAAATCTGAAAAATTCAAAAGATTATTTAGTTTCATATATACTATTTTTTTTAAGTATATATTAATTATTTACAATGATTTTTCTAATTCAGATAAATAATCGGTTTTTGATGGATATATTAAACTATCAAGGGGGAAAGTGAAACCTGTTCTCTTACCCATTCTTACATTTTCATTTTTAAATACGAACCAAGATTTTCTTTCGTCACACCAAAAAGAGAACAAATTCACTTTATCATATTTTTTTGTTGAAACATCTGGAAATCTTATATATGTTTCTCTTTTTTCTATTTTACCAAAACTTTTTGCTTGTACCGAATCATCATCGGCCTCAAAGTCTTTTCCATGTAATGTATCTTTAAATTGACCCATTTTACTTTTGACAATTTTTTTATATCCCAGTATATTTTTAAAATTTTTCATCGATATAAGTTCGGATCTTTCACCAACGTAATAAGTCCATGCCAAATTACTCAACAAATCATTGAAAATATCTTTACTATTTTCACCATTTGGTGTAAAAATATTCATTTTTTCTTCTATCATTAAATCCTTAAATTTATTCCAAGATAATCTATTTTTCTTTAATGATTCGTTATCATTACCAATACTGAAATCAAGATCAACATTGTGTCTTTTTATAATATAATTCATATTAGTTGTTAATCCCGTTGTATGTGTGTCTGCTTTATTGAAAAATGACCATTCCGTATCTGTCATTTTATGAAAATATTGATAATATTTTTCCTCTAAACTTTCAAACATTTTAACATTTTCTAAGGAATAACCAGTATTGAAAACACCATTTCTTTCACCATATAATTTTCCCCATTTACCCATAGGTTTATATATTTCCTCCAATAATTCCAATACGAGTTTAATATATAAAGAACCAAATGATTTAGTTCCTATTTTAACATCATAAAAATTATCCTTCCAGAATTTATCATTATATAACATCATAATTTATTTTACTTTTATTTTACTTTTATATGACTTCTACCATCATTCCAATAAGAAACATCACCATAATAGGTACAAATTTCTTGATCTTTTTTAATATCATTTTTTGCGAAAAAAATAAAAAGTCTATTTTCATTATCAGTAAACCATATTGCATTATTTTGATTGGAATGATTATAAATACATGCAAAACCAAATGGAATTGTCTGTTCCACCCATTTTCCACCAGACGGAAAATTAAAACGATAATCAATAAACAATGATGATGATTCAAATGGTGACATGGGTAAACTCAAAAATGGAATTTCTTCTAAAACCTCATCTTTTGAAATATCATCTTTTGCAAAAACACCATATCCATGCACAGTTGATCTGCGAATTTCTATTTTTGGGTTGTGATATAGAACATCTTTCATTAAATTTTAAAATTATTTACTTTTTAATTGATGTTTTCAATTTATTTACAAAAATAGAATAATTAGAAAATGATTTTAAAACTTCTATATTTTTACTTATCATTTTTTTCATTTTACATTTATTTTCTGAATTTTTTCTAAATCTCTTTACTGGTTTTCTAGACTTTCCCATATTATTTTATTTTATTTTTAAAATCGGTACAATCATTCCATATATCTACCGATTCATTTAAATCCGGTTCACCCAAATCTCTTTCATCAAATTCCCAATGTTCTTTTTCACAATAATGAAAAGATAAATCGTCAATTTTTTTAATAATTCCACCATCATGAAATTTTAAATGTTCACAATCATCACATTTCATCAATAATTTTTTTATTTTTTATATGATTTTGTATTTTTTCACATTCAATAGAAATATTTATAAATTCTTCCCAATTGAAATCAGGACCAACGCTATCTAATTTATTGTGTAATGTAATTAAAAGTGTTTTCATTTCATTATGAATATTTTCATCATATATATCATTTTTTTGCCAAAGTTTAAAATCATCACCTTTTTTAAAACTATCAATTATAGTTTGATTTTCCAACTTATATCTAAATGGTAATTTATGTAAATCTAAAAACCAATTTACAAAATCAATTACTTTTTTGTCAGTCCAATTATATTTCATAAAATTCTTTTTTAATCATCGCCTTTTTCATATAATTCAATTTGTTTCAATTCTTTATCCAATTCTGGTTTAAAATATTTAATCAGAAATTTCATTTCACTTTCTTTTAATTCATATCTATCTGAAATTTTACTATAATTTTTTTCTTTCTTAACTTTTTCGGTATCTTTTTTACTTTTCGTTTTCCAATACCACCCCGGTATACCCTTTTGATCTTTAAATAAAACAAACCATTGATCAACAGCGGATGCTTTATCAATGGATTTATTATTTAAAAATTGTGCTATTTTTGGATATTTCATACTGAATTTTCTATTGATAATGAAGAATGAGTTTATTTTATCTTCATCTGTCAATTCCAAATATTTATCCTTGTTTACAAAAATACAATCTACAACTGTAATGAAATTTACCATGTTTATTATATAACAATGATTAAAAATTGTTTAATCTATTTGATCATCTAAAATATTATATCTGGTTCCCCCCTTTTTCCATTTAACAGTATATACATAATCAGAACCATATGCCCAATGTTCTTCTTTATCATTATAATTTTTAAACATATTTTCTGTTGATTTTCTGTCTATAATTTTTCCAGTCATTCCATTCGGAATATCTATTTCAAAACCTCGAATCCATTCACCTGTATTGGTATCAACTTCAAATGTTTTTCTCATAATATCTTTAACTAAAACAACATTAGAACCTATTTCTTTTTTTCCAGATAAACTTTCATCTACCATATATATTTTACTTGTATCATAAATAACAATCTGATCACCATCCAATGACGCACCATACATACCCTTATCTTTAAACCATACAGCATCAAATTTTGTTTTTAAATATTCTGTCATTTTTTTTGTTGCACTAACTCTGTTCTTTTTACCCAATTCACCATCATATCCATTATTTAACCACCATTCCATCATTCTTTTTTTTGTTCGATGTCCGAATTCACAAATATTATGAATATCAAGATAAAATTCTTTTAAATTCTTTTCCGATCCAAAATTAAATTTTTTTGCTATTGATTTTACCGTAGTAAAATAAATCCCGTATCCTAAATGGTGAAGTGGTGGTGGATATCCTAATTCATATTCATTATTCAAATATGTATTAGATGGTTCTTTATAAAAAATTTTAAAACCCAGATCAAAAATATTTTTCCAATTTTCTTGTCTCGACCCATGATAAACCGGGCCAAACATTTTTCTATCAATTGCTTCTTGTTTCGAAATCTTTTTTAAACCAGATTTTTTACTTTCAAATATTTTAAAATTTATTATCATATTTATTTAATTATGAATTCAATATTATAACCTTTGATTACAAAATCCAAAACCAAAATATCTTGAACTGTACCCTCATATATGTTTATACTCATTGTATATCCAATTTGTTCTAATTCTGGAATATAATTACTTATTTGTGTTGATATTAAATTTCTAAGTTCGTTTGATGGTATGTCCGTTTGCCACAAATAATATTCCAAATCGGAACCAAAACCAATGTCACCAAACAATTCACCAGTTTGAGTGAACAATAACATTTCAAGTTTCTGAACAACAACTTCAATAGTATCATCCTGAATCATTTTATTTGGTACATACTTAATATGACCGGGATACCTAATATAAAAATCTTTAAAATCTGGGGTCACTTTTGGTTTAACTTTTTTTATATATATTAAAAAAACATCACACAAAATGTTAAGTGTATCTGTTATTGATTATATTGGTAAAATAAAAGATGGTGTAGCTATTTTATTATCTCTTAATGTTGATGATAAAATCTACGAAATCATTTTTTGGTTTGATAAAAATTCAAATTATACTTTGACCGTTGATGAAAAATTATTAAAAGATTTAAATTTAGAAAGTATATATGAGTATCCATATACAGATAAATTAATAGAAATTATATTTAAAAACTTACCACCCGTAAAAGATTTGTTTAAAAAGTTTAACATTTAATTTTTTCAATAAATTTTTAAAATAGTTTCAATTGTTCTCCACTTTTCTTTTCGAAATCATCAAATTTCGTAATCATATTTTCTTCTTTATCGTGTAAGTAACCAATATGTCTTGTCAGATATTCAGTTAGATCAATATCTAAAATTCTGGTTTTATCATACAACATTCTAAATTTTGGTTTTCTTGTTCCTCTATTTATACCAACACTTTTACCGAAAGAGACAATTATTTTACCATAACCAGTCCATTCACTAAACGATAAAGTACCATCGTCATTTCTACGATATTTTACATCTTCTATTTTTAATCTAAAATGTTCCGCTTTGTGTATTCTCATATTAAGATTATATATAAAACTTTTTAACTTATTTTATATATATTCTTAATGAATTATTATAAAGTAAGTCTATTCACTTATAGTGAATTCTTGAAAGAATATAAATCTGATAATCTTACAAAATATCATAAAATTTTTTGTAGTAAAGGTATTCCAGATGGAATGATGATAGATGAAATTTTTGATACTGAATATAAAAATGTTGATTACACAGTATCCAAATATCCACACCCCAAATATCCAAATGAATTTAATTATACCTATTTTTTCAATTCAAAAAACGGGAATGAATATAGATTGGATTTTGTCACATTAATAGAAGATAATAACAATTTAAAAAATGAAATCTTACATAATAAGAAGTTTATTTCACTTGGTTATTCATTAGCAAATAGTACCGAAAAAAATTACGATGATCCAACAGATTTAAAGGAACAATATGATTTATTAAATAGAGTAAAATTTTTAATAAGTGAATTTAAAAAAGATATAGATGAAAAAATTTATATCTTTATGTTTGGAAAACCATCTGATAAAAAATATTCAATGTATAAGTACATTTTAGAAAAATGTTTTCCAAATTATAAAATTATAAAAGATTTTACATCTGGTTTTGAAAATACAACCATCGGATTTTATTTAATTCCATTCTAATTTTTTTATTTATAAAATTTGTTATAATTTTGTAATCAAATTATAAAATTATGGAATTGACTAAAGAACAAATCGAAAAAATTAAAAAATTATTACCTGATTCTGAACAGGGTATTTATACCGAACCATATGGTATCCCCACACATATCAAAGAACCTGTCATTTATATGAGAGTGGAAACTGGTGGTGTAAGTGGTGGTTCTTGTTGGGACGATAGTGATCCACAATCTTATTATATTGGTATTAACGAAAGACCAAATTTTGAAATTCTGGATTTGGTTTTAAGTGAACTTATGCCAACAATTACATATTTACAATTCAAAGAAATTGAAAAACTTATTCATACAAATGATGAAACAGAATATGAATACTATGGAAATAGTACTGATTATGAAATAAAATATGTCATTTTATCCGAATTGATTAAAAAATTGGAAGAATTTCAAAAATAAAAATATGAAAATTTGTATTTTCGGAAAAAGTTATGAAAATTGTCATATCCACCAAGATAACCTTGATGGTTGTTTAAGTTGTGGAAATTTTGATACTGTAAATGAAATTAAAATTGATGATTTGGATCTTTCTGTAAGAAGTTACCAATCCCTGAAACATATTGGTGTTACATGTCTGGAACAATTAGAAAATTTTAAACCGGGAGAATTGTTAAATTTTTCGAAGAAATCAATCGAAGAAATAGAATTCTATATGAAAAAATATAATATTTCTTGGAAGAAGATTTAGTCTATCCCAATATATATAGATTAATCCATTATATTATTCTTTTTAAGATATTCTGTTATTAAATTTTCCAAAATTTTACTTTTATTTAACAAATTATCATCGATATATTTCTCGAATATCGAATTAATATCCTGATTCATAGTAAAAAATACTCTAATTTTCTGATTTTTATTTTTCATCCATTTCCTTTTTATTTCTATATATTAAAATATTAGTTTCATTTATTTCATTTATTGATATTTGAAATTTGAAATTTAATATATAGAAATAAAAACATTTATGAAATGGACTAAAGAAAAGTGTTGGGAAGAAGCATTGAAATGTAAAACAAGAAGTGAATTTTATAAAAATTCTGGTGCTTCTACAGCATCTTTGAAAAATCATTGGATTGATGACATATGTTCTCATATGATTGAAATTAAAAAACCAAATGGTTACTGGACAAAAGAAAGATGTCGAAAAGAAGCTTTAAAATATTCCACCAAAAAAGAATTTTCAATAAATTCACCATCATCTTACAATAGATCGAAAAAATTAAAAATTATTGATGATATTTGTTCTCATATGACGATAATTGGAAATATTGTGAAACGTTGTATATATGTTTATGAATTTCCTGATCATTCTGTATATATTGGATTAACTTTTAATATTAATAATAGACACAAAAGACATACAACTTCCACAAAAAAAGAAAACAAATCATCAGTATATAAAAAAATAAATCAAAATTTTACATATGAATTAAAACAACTAACTAATTATATAGAAATTGAAAAGGCAATATATTTTGAAAATTTTTATGTGAATGAATATAGAAAAAATGGTTGGTATATATTAAATAAAAGAAAAACAGGTGGACTTGGTGGTAATATTTTAAAATGGACAAAAGAAAAATGTAAAGATGAGTCTTTAAAATATATATCCAAAAGTGAATTTTATAAAAATTCTATGAGTGCCTATCAAAGTGCCAAAAGAATAGGAATACTAGATGAAATTTGTTCTCATATGATAAAGAAAATTCCAGAAAAATCTTATTTTCGAACAAAAAAAATTTCACTAAAAACTCAAAAGGATTATAAAGAAAAGTTTAAATTGGAAAAAGAAAAATGTCGTGAAGAAGCTTTGAAATATAATTATAGAAATGAATTTCAAAAATATTCATCAGCATCATATCAAAAATCTCGTTATAACAATTGGTTGGATGAAATTTGTTCACATATGATATCTATTAAAAAACAAAACAATTATTGGACAAAAGAAAGATGTCAAGAGGAATCCTTAAAATATAAAAATAGATCTGAATTTCAACATAAAAGTGGAGTGGCTTATAAAATAGCACAAAATATGAAAATATTAAATGAAATTTGTTCACATATGATTGTGATTAGAAAGCAATGGACAAAAGAAAAATGTAGAGAAGAAGCTCTTAAATATGATACCAGAAATAAATTTCACGAATTTTCATCTGGTGCTTATCAGAAATCCATACATAATCAATGGTTAGATGAAATTTGTTCACATATGATTAAAAAAGTTTAAAAGTTTAATATTCAATAGATTTGTTTTTCTCAAAACTGGTCAAAATATATTTTCCGTTTTCTCTTTTCACATAATCCAATCGAAGTGGAATTTTGCCTATCTCAGAATCAATTATAAAATCTGGAACTTCCAAACCGGAGTTATAAGAAAGTAATTGTTTTTGTAAATCTATAAATTTTTCAATATCTATTCTGAAATGTGAACCACCTATTATTTTATCCATTTGATATGCATAATAGGGCTTAATTCTATTTTTTAATAATTTATGAAATAATTCTTTCAAAATTTGAGCATCATCATTAATTCCTTTAAGAATGACTGTTTGTGATCCTAGAATACAATTAGATTCTATTGAAAGATTATTACAAGATTCTATAAATTCGGTTGTTATTTCGGATGGGTGTGTTACATGAATGTTTACATATATTGGTTTTATTTCATTATATCTTTTTAAAATTTCGATCAAACCAGAATCCACACGAAATGGAAGAGTAACAGGAATTTTTGTTCCAATTCTTATAATATCTACGTTCGGAATATCTGTTAATTTACTTAATAAAAATTCCAATTGTAAATTTGTAAGCATCAAAGCATCACCACCACTAAGTAAAACATCTTTTATATCATTATTTCTTATATACTCAAAAGCATCATTCCAATCTTCTTTGTTAAAATTTTTATTATCACCAACCATACGAGATCTGGTGCAATATCTACAGTAACTTGCACATTGCTTGGTGATAGTAAAGAGGACTCTATTTGGATACTTCTGAATTATGCATGCTGTCTTTCTATATTGTTCTTCAAATAATGGATCAACACTTTCCACATCAGAATGTTCAAATTCATATATTGTTGGAACAACAGTTCTTCTTAAAATTGGGTTCTTTTTAATTAAGTCTAAATAATAGGGTGTTATTTTTAAAGATAATGATGATAATTTATCTTCGTTGGATACATTTTCAATTTTTTCTTCTTCTAACAGATTTAACTCTTTTTTTAAATCTTCTAAATTTCTAATCGAGTTTGACAATTGCCACTGCCAAGACTCCCAATCATCTGTTTTCATAATTACCTGATAATTAATTTATTATAGGATTTTTCATACCTTATTTTTTGCGTTTTTTAACGTTAACATATATATCTAATAAAAAAACCACTTTTTTGACATTATTTAATGTAAAAAAATGATTATCAACTTATTGTACCAATAAATTTGTTTAATCTTTTTTTAATTTTTTTTGGATGAAATCACCAAAATTATTAACATGTTCTTTGACTAAATTTCGTCTGTCTTTTTCAGCACCGATTTTTGACATTTCAATAGAATATAATACTTGTTCCACAAAACTTTCGAATGTTGAATTCTCTGATTCTATTGTTTCATAATCTGTTTGTAGATCTCTTAAATCACTTAACAAATTTTTAAAATTTATCGGTTTACCAAAAAATTTAACTAAAAGGGGTTTATAACTACTTATGTTTTTTATGTTTAAATCATATTGTTGTTCAATAATATCTCTATATTTCATGTCGATGATACTTTTAACCCTTTCCTTGATTTTTCTTTCTATTTCTGCTTTTCTTGTCCTTTCTTTTGGTTGATCATCGATTATTGGTTTATCTGTTCTTTTTAATTTTTGTTCGTTTACAATAAGTCTTATTTTATTCTTCCCCTCACCCACAAATAAATCTTTCATACCACTATAATATTTTTTCAATATATATAAAATTCTTAAACAAAAAAAATCCAAAACAAAATACTTTATCAAATATATAACGACTATGAAAGATAAAACAATTGAAGAAAAATATTTACATTTAGAACATAGAGATCAAATACTTTTAAGGCCGGATTCTACCATAGGTTCAATTATTACCGAAGATAGAAATCTTTTTATTGTTGAAGATATTAATAATATTAAAATTATAAATAAAAATATCAAGTATAATCCCGGATTTTTTAAAATTATTGATGAAATTCTAACCAATGCATCTGATCATTTCATAAGAACAGCAAAGGTAAAATATATTAAAGTTGATGTTGAAAAAGATAATATTTCTATTACAAATGATGGTCCCGGAATTCCAGTGGTAATACATAAAAAAGAAAAGATGTACTTGCCGGAAATGTTATTCGGAAATACCTTCACTAGCGAAAATTTTGACGATAATATAAAAAGAACTTGGGGTGGACGAAATGGAATCGGGGCTAAAAGTACAAATATTTTTTCTAAAAAATTTATAGTTGAAACAGCAGATGGTAAAAATAAATATTATCAAGAATTTACCGATAATATGTCTAAAAAAACAAAACCAAAAATATCCGGTTTAAAAAAGAATTATACAAAAATAACATTTTATCCGGATTTCAACAGATTTGGTTTAACTGAAATGGATGATGAAATAAAATCCGTTTTATTAAGAAGATGTGTTGATATTTCTGTTTATTGTCAGGGAATTAAAGTGTATTTCAATAATGTATTAATACCAGTTAAAAATTTCAAAGACTACATGAAATTATTTGTTGATGATAATTCCGAACTCTTTACAGAAAAATTAAATGATGATTGGGAAATAGGAATTGCAAAATCATTTGACGGTGGTTTCAATCAAGTTTCAATGGTTAATGGAATATCAACATATAAAGGCGGAACACACGTAAATTATATTTCGAATCAATTAACAAAAAGCACACAAGAAATATTATCTAAGAAATATAAAAAATTAAATATTAAATCAAATGATATAAAAAATAATATTTTCCTATTTGTTAATTCAAAAATAGATAATCCAACATTTGATGAACAATCGAAAGAAACTTTGACAAGTAAAATAAATGGTGGTAGTCCGGAATTATCCGAAAAATTGATCAAACAATTTTCAAATTCCAAAATTATTGAAGATGTTATTAAATTTCTAAATATTAAAGAACAAGTTGATACCAAAAAAGAAATTGGTAAACATAAAATAAAAATTTCAAAACTGGATGACGCAAAAAAGGCTGGAACATATGAAAGTGATAAATGCTTGCTTTTTCTCGCAGAAGGTGATTCGGCAAGCTCTTCCATTATAGCTGGTTTGTCGGAAGTTGATGCGTCATACTTTGGTGTTTTTCCGCTAAAAGGTAAGCCGATGAATTGTAGAGATGTTAATTTACAAAAAGTAAGAGAAAATGAAGAAATTAAAAGTATAATAAATATTTTAGGATTGGAATTTGGAAAAAAATATACTGAAACATCGAAATTGAGATATGGTAAAGTGGTATTGATGGCAGATGCTGATTGCGATGGGAATCATATTAGAGGACTGATTATAAATCTGTTTGATACATTTTGGCCAGAACTTTTATCTATGAATTTTTTACAAGATTTTACTACACCAATTATAAAGTGTACCACTAAAGGAAATAAAATGAAATATTTTTACAGATTGGAAGATTATAAGAAAGAAAAAGACAATTTGGTTGGTAGTGAAATTAAGTGGATTAAAGGACTTGGGACGATAGAACCGAATGAGATGAAGTCTTTCTTCAAAAATATAAACAAACATCTTATACGTTACTATTATGACGTTAAAATGAATACGGAAGATCTTATTGATTTAGCTTTTAATTCTAAAAGAGCAAATGATCGAAAAGAATGGATGAAAAATTATAATCCTGTTGATTTTATTGATAAATTTACAACCAAACAAACCTATGATAAATTTATAAATAATGAATTGATGGATTTTTCAATGTCAGATAACATTAGAACTATTCCAAGTATTGTAGATGGTCTAAAACCGAGTCAAAGAAAGGTTATTTATACTTTATATAAAAAAAATATAAAGGGTGAAATAAAAGTTAGTTCCTTATCTGGTTCTATAATTGAAATTGCAGCTTATCATCAAGGAAATATTTCTTTGGAACAAACCATTATTGCAATGGCACAAGATTTTGTTGGAACAAATAATATTAATCTTTTATTACCGAAAGGACAATTTGGTTCACGATTAAAAGGTGGTGATGATTCAGCTAGTCCACGTTATATTTTTACAAAATTAAATGAATTAACACATTATATTTTTAGAAAAGAAGATAATGATGTTCTTACATATCAAAATGATGATGGATTTCCAATAGAACCGAATTTTTATGTTCCTATAATACCCACAATTTTAATGAATGGTGCAGCTGGAATTGGATATGGTTATTCAACAGATATTCCTAGTTTTAATCCGGTTGATCTTATCACATATCTTCAAAATAAAATTAAAGGAAAGAAAAATATAGAATTAAATCCATATTATAAATATTTCAAAGGTAAAATTATAATGGATTTAGAAAATAAAAGATACATTTCCAGAGGATTAATGGATAAAATATCAGATCATGTTTACGAAATAAAAGAATTACCGTTGTGGACTTGGAACAACAAATATTTTGAATTTCTGGATGAATTATCAGATGATAAAAAAGATGATAAGGGAAAATTAATAAGGAAGGCATATATTCGTGATTGGACAAAAGACGGGAATGAAAAGGATATTAAAATAAAAATTTATTTGACCAGAGATGTTCCGAAAGAATTTTTAAGTAATATTTGGAAATCATTGAAAATGGAAACTTACATACCATTTGGAAACATGCACCTTTTTGATGAAAATAAAAAGATTAAAAAATTTGACAATCAATATGATATAATAAATCATTATTTCGATGTTCGTTTAGATTACTATAACAAAAGGAAACTTTTTCAGATAAAACAACTAAAATATGATATAGAAATCATTAAAAACAGGATGTTGTTTATTAAAAATGTTATTGATGATAAACTAAAAATAAATAAAAGAACAAGGGAAGATATTGAAAAGGATATTATCAAATTAGATTTGATGAAAGTCAACGATGGGTATTCTTATCTTTTAAATATGTCAATTGTTAGTTTAACGAAAGAGAAGTTGATTGAATTAAAAGAAGAATTTGAAAAAAGTAAAGAAAAATTGAAAATTCTGGAAAGTATCAAAATAGAAGATATTTGGTTGGATGAACTAGATGAATTAAAAAAGAAATTGAAATAATGTCTTATTCTGGTTGGTATCAATGAAAAAAGATTTGAAACATTGAAAAAAATATTAGATGAATTAAAAATAAATTCAAATGAGTGGTAATCTTGCACTGGACCAATTTGAAAATATAACATCTTTGGTTGATTGGTGTTGTCCTGAATGTGGTTCTGATGATGGATGTTGACATTGGTGTTGGTATTTAAATATAAGTAATCAAAAATGTAATAAATGTAATTGGATAGGAACTCGGAATGATTTATTATCCATTGAAGAAAATATTAACAAAACCAGATTTGAAACATTGGAAAAAATATTAAACGAAGAAAAAATAAACATATAAATTCATGGAAGAAATCAATAAAGAATTGTTAGAAACATTAAAAATGATATTTGATATAACAAGTGGTCCTTGGGATGATCCCGTAATAAGTGAAGAATTATATAGTAAAATAAAAAATGTAATTGACAAAGCAGAAAAAATAAATTTTTATAAAATTGGTTCCTTTGACTGAAAATTGGTGTTGTCCTGAATGTGGTTCTTATGATTGGCAAAAACAACCGTTTGGACATTTCCTTCTTCAGAAATGTAATAAATGTAATTGCATTGTAAATTGGAAAGATTTATTATCAGAAGAAAAATACATTAATAAAACAAGATTTGAAAAGTTAGAAAAAATATTAAACGAAGAAAAAATAAATTTTTAAATTATGGAAACAGAAGAAATTTTAAATTTAAAATTCAAATCACAAGATTTACATAAAGAAGTCACAATTCGTGAATTTTTTTATAAATTGATGGAAAAATTATGGTTGGAACAAGAAGGATTTAATGGTAAAAGACCATTTGGTAATTCTTCTTGGGATGGTGATTTAATTATTTGTCTAATTAAAAACAAATTAGTTAAAGGAAAAATTGACAATGATGGTTATTTAGAAGATTATAATTACGACAAAGTTAATAAATTTGTTATTGATAAAATTTTAAAACCTTTATTTGGAATATAAACTTTCAAGAGAATTTAACCTATAATCATAAATAACTAAACATATGGAAATTAAAAAAACAAAAAGTATATATTTGATGGGTGCTTTGAAGAACCCGAAAATTCCGGTTATCGGAAATGAATTAAGAAAAATGGGATTTGATGTTTTTGATGATTGGTTTTCACCGGGGCCAGAAGCAGATGATTTTTGGAGAGAATATGAAAAGACTAAAAACATATCATATAAAGAAGCACTTAATGGTTGGGCAGCAAAACACATATTTGAATTTGATAAGTTTCATCTGGATCGTTGTGATATGGCTGTTTTGGTAATGCCAGCCGGAAAATCATGTCATCTGGAACTGGGTTATATGATTGGAAAAGGTAAAAAATGTTGGGTGTTATTCGATCAAGAACCAGAAAGATGGGATATAATGTATATTTTTTGTATGTCCAATGGTGGAAATGTTTTTTTTAATATAGAAGATTTAAAATTAGAATTATAGGTATAGGCGTTTAGTTATCCCTCCGAAATGCCCGTAGATAAACGAATCGGTTCATTAATAACCATCTTTTTAAGGAGCAAATCGAAGATTGTGTCCATATTATTTCTTCTATTGTATCTATAATGGTATTCATCAAGATAACCCTGTAATCTTTCTTTACTGCAGTGATGGTGTATTCCTCTCAACCAACCTTTTAAATTCATAATATGAACATGCAGGTCAACAAAAGAATTACCATCGTCTGATTTCCGTTGTTCAATGCCGGGATACTCTTTTTTTAATGGACTGTATCCTTTCCATTCATCGGTTATTATTTTAGCGTTCTTTGAAATATGGTTATCGAAAAATCCTCTGAATTCTTTTGCTGATGTATGTTCGATTATTTGTGCATAAGCTCTCCCAACCCCATCAGATAATTTTTCTAAAGCTAAAACAACAAGTTTTTTGGATCCTATACTCCGACCTCTTTTTATTTGCTCAGGCCCGCCGATCCATAATTCATCAACATGAACCTCACCTTCAAGAGGATACATTAAACTACTCTGCATCGCTTGCTGTATCTTCCATTTAAACTCCCAGCAAGTTTTTTGCCGTAACTCAAATTCATGACTTAATTCTAATGAGGACATCCCTTTTTTCTTTGTCCCAATTTTAAAAACAATGTGGAACGCGATTAACAATGAAAACTTGGTTTTATCAAACATTGTTCCTGCAGTCGGACTTTCATCATATTTGCATTTTGAACAGCGTCTTGAAAAGGGTTTTTTCCCAGGACCATTTTGATTGAGTTCACGCCGCTGAAAATTTCTCTTGTTTCCATGGCTCAAAGGTATCAAAACACGGGATACCTAAGCGCCTATACCTATAGAATTAAAAAGAAACGAATAAATTAAAACACATATTTGCAATTATCATTGGATATTTGGTTCCAAATAAACCAAATAAGCAAAGTCTTTTTTATTTGGGTGTAACATTAACATTAGACTATCAGGATGGTCATAAATGGATAAATGTTCACGAAGATTATGGATATCATATTTTTCAAAAATAATTGAAAAAGATATTTCTTATTCAAATACAAAAGTTTATGGTAATGTAATTGATTGATTGCCTTAATTTTATAAATTTCATGGGATTTGATGATGAATTTATGGGAAATCACACAACTTGGGAAGAAAGGGGGGCAGAAACAAATAAATATTTCGAATCAAAAATATAATTTTTTTAAACACAAAACATACAAAAATGAACACACTTACTAAAAAAGTGACTACATAAATTACATCAATTATCTGATTATCAATATCAAAATTAGTATTAACTCAGAAAAATACTAAACTCATATAGTCTGAATTTAATATATAATAGAAACAAATTTAGACAAAATGAAAAAGTTAGTATTTATATTTATATTATTGATTATCACTTTAATATCTTGTAAAAAGGTGGATATTAATCCAAGTGATACACCAAAACCAACCAAAGAATTAATTGTCAATTCCAATTTTGATTGGAAAACTTCAAAAGAAATAACTTTAAATATTATTGGATTGAAAAGTGTCAATTCTCAAATTCTAAACATCTTATATGTTAAATCATCTATTGGTGATACTACTTATTATATGGATATTTTAGTTATGAATGCAGATTATATTATAAAATTTACAGTCCCAACAACTGAAACAAAAATTGTTTTGGTATATGGTAGTAAAACAAAAACAATAGATTTATTATCAAATGAAATAGCATTTGATTATATTATTGAATAAAAATAAAATAAAAAAATAAAAATTAGATATATGAAAAAATTAATATTAATAACCTTATTAAGTTTAATAGGTTTATTTAGTTATTCTCAAATAGTAAATAACAATTTTGAAGATGGTAACTGGTTATATTATTACAATTTATGTTGGGGTATTGGTCCTAATAGTACATATTTCAATACTAAAGTTACAGGTAATGGTTTTAATGGTACAGATGTTTGTGAAACTGATAATCTTGGTCACACTAATATTTGTAGATTAGAAAGCCCTTGGATCAATTTAAGTGTTGGTAATATAGAATTTGACCATGCTGTACCATCAAAAGATGGAACAAGAAAACTAACTGTTTATATTGTTAAAGAAGATGGTAGTAAAACTGATGTTTGGTCATTTACATATACAAATGGTTCAAGTAAACACGCCACAATTAATAATACTCAAACAGGAATTCGTAAAATTAGATGGCAATGGACAGGAAATGGTGGGAATTCAAGAGGACAATTGGATAATATTGTTATTTCCGGAACTAATGTATCTGATCCATCAAATAATTGTAATGTTTATGTTCCACCAACACCACTAGATACGATAATTAATTATTATCCAGCAACGGACACTTCAACATTAGCTTTTGAAGATCTTTGGCCAAGTTATGGTGATTATGATATGAACGATTTGGTTATGGGATACAAATTTAAAATTTTATCAAATTCACAAAGTAAAATATATGATGTTTATGTTACTTTTATTGTAAGGGCACAAGGGGCTGGCTTATTAAATGGGTTTGGTTTTCAATTTCCAAATGTTAACCCATCGTCAATTATAAGTGTGACTGGTTTTGGTGATCAATCGGGATATTCAATTAATTCAAATGGAACTGAATCTGGTCAATCAAAAGCAACATTCATTATATTTGATGATACACATAAATTTATGAGTTCTTGGAATACAATAAAAAGGGAAACTCCATGTCCTTGGAAAATTTTCAATATACATATTAAATTTGTTAATAATATTGTGACTTTGCAAGATTTAAATATTCAGAGTTGGAATCCATTTATGATTAAAAATAGTGTTCGTGGTCAAGAAATTCATTTACCAAATTATAAACCAACAGATTTAGCTGATATTTCTTTATTTGGAACTTTTGATGATGATACTAATCCGGGTATAAATAAATATTATAAATCAAAATCAAATTTATCTTGGGCTATTGATATCTACGGAAAATTTGATTATCCATCAGAAAGATCTGATATATCAGGAGCATATTTACATTTTGGTGAATGGGCTGAATCTGGTGGTTCTTTATATCAAGATTGGTGGTTAAATACAAATTCTGGTTATAGAAATAATATTTTAATTTACTAATGTATGGAATAATAATATTTTTTTCAATTACATTAATATCTGTAATAGTTAAATAAAATCATATATTTTACATAAAAATATTATAAAATAACAGATTCTACCTTTTGATTCCTAATTCTACGAGGGTCCATTGACTTACTCTCCAAAGGCGTTAATTCGGGCAAACTCATCCCTACTAATAAAGATTTTTATACCAAAACCGGGAGAAATAGGATCGAAAATTCACGGTGGCTTACTAGTTAATAAGGAACAAAAATTAATCGTTTCTGAAATTGATTTGGGTCGTACCAACTGGGAAGATGCTAAAAAATTATGTTCTGATTACAGAGGTGGTGGGTTTGATGACTGGAGATTACCAACCAAAGATGAACTGAGTCAAATTTATTTATTACATAAAATGGGTGTTGGTGGTTTCGTTGCCTACAACTATTGGAGTTCCTCGGAAATAATATTTTAATTTATTAAACAATTTGAAGTACTTTTGTTCAGTCAGTTCAGAGATTAATTTTAACAGAGAATATCATACCAAATTTGTTTAAGTTTTATAAGAAGTATGACATAGTATTGGTAATTTTATTTCTAACTTTGGAGTTCTTCTGAGTACAATTTGTGCTGTTCGGAGTTTTTAAAATCAACCATTTATCAATTTATCAATTTAATATATATTATTAAAAATTAAAAAATTTTTAATTTATGAATTTAAGAAATATCAGATATAAAGTTAGATATAAGGGGGATAAAATAATATTTGTATCTCCAACAAAAATATTAGATAGATTAGAACAGGATAGTCCAAATTTTAGTATAAGAGGTGGTAAGAATCAAATTGGAAATAGGGTTCAGAGAGCGAAAGAATATATTATTAAAAACTGGAATAATCCTGAAGCAAAGAAATTACAAAGATACCCAATTTTTGAACCAAGTGTGATAGGAATTTATAATGGTGTGATTTCTTTTAGTGATGGTAGACATCGTATTTTAGCTGCTGAAGAACTTGGAATTCCAGAAGTTGCTGTAGAAATACCTATAAATCAAGAATATTTATTTGATTATATGAAAATTAAACATATTTCTGAATCAGATGAAAAAAGTTTAAACGAATCACCAGATATTATTAAATATGATAAATTTTATTTATGTTTTAATGATATTCAAGCTATTCCATTTTCATCTTATAAAGTTTGGAAAGATTATACCTATACTGAATTAGATAACCCGGAATTAATAGTTTATATTGGTCAAAATGGAAAAATACATGGTGATTTTCATACATCAAAAACAGAAACAATCGCTTACAGGGGACGTTTGTGGTTACGGTCAAAAATAATATCATTTTGGGAATATCCAAATTTAAAAGATTTTAAAAAAATTGTTTCGCAATTAGAAAAAAAATTAAAAATAAAAATTTGGGACAACAACTGGAAAATAGAAGTTGTTTTAATTGATGATAAAATTTTTACCGGTAAATATATTCATTTTGCTGATGAAATTATTAAAATTATACCTGTTGAAGAATATCTAAAAAGTGAAAATCAACCAGATGAATTAAGAAAATTACATTTAATGAGTTTTGCCGAAAAAGATATGTTAAGAAAAGCTGGAAAAGACCCATTGAAATATTATAAATCATTAGGAAAAGAAAAACCGTTGGCATATAAACAAGCTATTTATCAAGAAAAAGTATCATATGAAGATGTTAAATTTAAATTTAAAAATGATATGTTATTTCCATTAAAAAGAGAATCATTGAAGTATGAAAATTTTGAAGATTTTTCAAAATCATATTCAATTTATGGTAATCATGGTTTATATTTCCATTTAACTCATGATCCAAATTGGTTTTATAACCCAGAAATTGGTAGTAAAGATATGAGTAGCATGGCTAATGGATATTCAGAAAAGGGTAGTTTAATGGTAACATCTGATTTAGAAAATTGGGATTGGTATTATAATTTTGATGAAGATGATAAACCAAGAACAAAAAATACGAGAGATTATGTTGTATTAATAGATTTGGGTGATGTTAAATATCATGTTGGTTTTGGTAGAGGATTCGGTCACGAACTTTATATTTATCCAAACGAAGCAAAAAAAATGATTACACTTGATGTATTATCAATAAATGATGCTAGAAAATTATGGAAAAAATGGAAAAAAATTCAACCCAAAAATGAAAAAGAATTATATAAATTGTGGAAAAATGAACACAAATCAAATGAATTGATCATTACTAAATTTCAAAATTTTGAAAATAATATATAAAAATAAAATTTACATATGAAACAATTAAACGAACAATACAACGCAAAAAAATTAGATTTATCAAAAGATCAACATTTAATGTCTATCAGAACTAATATTAAAAAATATTATGAATTTGTAAATGAAAATTTCACTGAAAAATTATATTTTATCGAAAAAAAAATTAAACAATGGAATACAAAAATTAAATCATTATCTAATACAGAAAGATATGAAAAAATAGACGAAATACTTAAAAAAGCAAATAAAATACTTCATGGTTTTGGTGTAGAACCAATTACAGATGAAAACGCTTTTATAAACAAATATTATTATGATATTATAGGTTTATATGTTAATATGGGTGATACTTATGATACAACACTCGTTTTCGATACTGATAGACAAAAATTTTTAATTACTTCTTGGGGAGATTTCTATGAAAAATGGCAATCTGAAAATTCAACAGAAATAAATGAAAATAAAACTAACAAATTTTATTGGATAGAAAAAGAAAGTTTAGAATCAAGAGCTTCAGCTGAAACTATACTTCAAATAGAAGAATTTGATAAAGAATTATTACAAAAAACATTTGATATGGAATGTTGGAAATTAAAAAATGGTGAAAATTTGGAATATGGAAAATTTGATGGAAAACAATATCATCCAGCTATATTATTTGTTGAAAAAAAGAATGGGAGATTAATAACTTATAATTTAAAAGGATATCAAAAAGAATATCATCCTAAATATGATGAACAAGGATTTCCTATATTTTGTATTATACCATAATCCCCAACTGTTCGTGCTCAGGAGTTTTTAACTATTTAACTATTTATCAATTTATTTTTCAGAATTAAATATGGCAACTTTATCTTCTCCACAATAAACAGACATCAACCATCTGAAATGTAATCTTTGAATATTATAACCACCAGCGACAATCGTTTCTGTAAGAATTGTATATTCTATTTCTTTTGAATCCCAAGCCTTCATGTAAAATTCAACACCATTTCTTCCTCTTACCGGAGCATCCAATTTAAAATCAATTAAAGTTGGATATTTAACCCTTAAACGATAAAATAATGAATTGATTTTTTCGTATTCGGAATTTTGATAAATTTCTTGTTTTTCTTTTATTATATCTTCCAATTTCGTTTCATCGGTGAGTGGGATTCTAAGAAATTTACCTAATTCCGATTCCCAAAATTTTGTCATACTATATTCACCAGTTAGTTTATTTTCATACTTTCCATTGAAAAATCCAGAACTACGAATTGGTGTACCATAATATTTTTTAAATTCATCATTCGTCATTTTTTTTCTATTATTATGTACAGATAAATACACTTCGTGTGTTCTTTCCGAAATTTTTATTTTATATTCATCGATCAAAGGTTGGATACCTTCTTTGAATTTTTGAATTATCGGCCAAAATACTTTATCCAAATCAATATCTACAATTCCACCTTTTGCATCACCCTTTGCCACAAATTTTTTAATTTGTGTAACATAATTCGGAAATTCGTTTTCAATTTCTTGTTTTTGTTCATTAGAAAAATAATTCCAATTATCAACTATACTTTTGAAAGAGTAAACCATAGCATAACTAATTTCGGTTGTTTTCGTCATTCTTGTAGTCAAGAAATATGGACTTATTTTTTTGTTTTTAAAGTCTGTTAATGATCTTTTAGTGTAATTGAAAAATTTAGTAATTTCTTCAGGTGTTTTTTCTATCTTTTTTACAATAGGTTTAATATTTACCTTTTTCAAAAGACCAACAGGAATATTTACACCAACAGATTCAAAAATTTCTGTTAGTTTTTCAACTGTTAATTCTTTATTTTTCAGCAAATTGAGATAAGTATCATCTTCAATCGCTCGTCTGAGTGACCTTTTATTTGATTTTGTTTCATCACTTTCCATTTTACCAAGATTTTTTTCACCAAAAACAAGGGTAAAAAAATCTTTATATTCTTTATATATATTTTTAATTTCTTTAGGAATTGGGGGGTGATTCAACCATTTTTTAATTGTATATTCTTTATCAAAAGATTCATCCCAAGTCTTTTCTTTTTCCCAAGATTCTTTTCTTTTCTTACTCCATCTTTCTTTTTCTTCAGCAACATATTCGTCAAAATCAAGATAAAGAACACCACCATAGGAAAAAGAACCCCTTCTAAGATAATCTTCGTTTTTGTTTATGAATTTATAAAATGATTTTAAAACTGGTGAAACTTTTTTTTGATACTCCGAAAGAGTCATCAAATATGATGGTTTGATTCCATCTCCAACGGTTTCAAAAACCTTAAATGTTGTTATCATATTCGGATTATCTTTTTTCATATATATTAATTTGGAATTACAAAATTACGATTATTATTTGATTTAAAAAAATAATATATAACAAAGTAAAAAGTAATAAGTAATTATGATAAAAACATATATGGAGTTTTTAAATGAAGCGGATTTACCCCCAGTACAACCAGCACCGGCACAACCACCAACCACCCAACCACCAGTACAATCATCAGGAACAACACAAGCACAACCAGTGCAAACGGAAGCACAACAACCTGCACAACCGGATCAATCTGCACAAACAGAACAAAAACAAGGTGATTTATCAAATTATAATAATGATGGTGTTACTAAATTTCCGGAAACTGTTAAGAAAATGGTGGATTTAATTAAAGATATGGATAAAACCCAATTAATCAAATTAAGAAATCTTATTGCCGAATTAAAAAACATTGAAGATGATAAAAGTGAAATTGGAAAATTATAAAAATAAACAAAAATTATGAAACACATAAAAGATTTTAAATTGTTCGAAGCGGGTGAATCTGATTCAGATTTTACAGATGTGAATATGGATAAAATTGTAGAATTATTAAAAGCAGAAGGATATGATGCATACTATAAAGAATTTGATAAATATCAAGGTGTTTATTTAGTAATCAAAAAAGGTGCCAATTCTATTAAATTATGGTTGGCTGATACATATTCCACCGGAAAATGGGGGAATGGTGCAATCAGTTCAGTATTAATAGATGAAAATGGTGATCGTTTTTCTGGAAATGCTGGTGATTATTTTAATTTACCAAAAGATCATGTCTTTCAAGGTTCTAAATTAATTTATAAATTTAAAAAAGATGGTAAAACTGAAACTAAAGAAATTGAAAATCCAAAAGTTTCCGATTTTCCAGACGTTATTGGTAAAAGTTCAAATTTTACACCAGAAAAAGAAATTATGGTGTTTACTTTTGATAGTGGAACATCAAGTATCGAATATGAAGTTGGATCTAATGATGTTAGTGAATTTATCGATTTGTTAAAAAAAAGGAATATGAAATATTTGCAGAAATTAAATGAATATATCAATTTTAATAAAATTAATGATATTTCGATTAGTATATCACAATTATTAGAATATAAAAAAATTTATATAATTAGAAACATTGATAATCCAAAAATATTTACAATTGATAATAATAAATTAGTCGAAACCGATAATATGGTATTCAAATTATCCAATTTAATTGATAATTATAAATATCAATTTGATAAATATGATATAAAAAGATCTGAAATTATTAAAATTGAATATGAAAACTACAATTGGATAGTTATATTTTTATGTTATACTAAACAAGATAATTATTCATCATTATCATATTCACCAGATTTTAATAATGATGATATTATTTTAAAATTTAATAACTTTTTAGAAAATAAAAATTTTAAAATTATTAAAAATGAATATGGAACTAAAAAATTAACATCATCTTTTATTAACGGATTAGTAAAAATATTCAGAAATATTTCTGGTAGATATTATACTTCAAGATCTTTTCCAGAAATAAAAAAGGAATTTGATTTATATAAAAACAACAATTCAGAACAATGGAGTATTTTTGAAAAATGGAAAATGAAAAATTTAGGATCAAAAGTTAAATGTATTCGATTTTTTGATTTATCATCAAATATGGACATTATGTTAACAAACGGTAATTTAAAAAAAGTAAACGAATTAAATAAAAACGACAATTTTTATTATCCGATTTCAAATAGATATTTTTCACAATGGTCCGAAATAAATAATGATAATATAGAAAATATTAAAGGAAATTTAAAAATGGGAATAGAATCTTCTACAAATTTTGGTGTAATTTCTGAAATTCCAATTAATAAAATAATATTTTCGAATTCTATTTTAATGTATAATTTTTCACCACACGTTAAAGAAAAAGAAATCATTATAGAACATGATATAAATGACAAATGGGATAAAAAAATTATTTGTAAAATAGTATGATGCATATTTTAAAATTTAATAATTTTCTTTTAGAACAAAGAAATTATTGGAATAAATATCAAGATTATAAAACACAAAATAATTATAATGATGAAAAATTCATTAAATTTATACATGATTTAAATATCAATTTCAATGATTTTAATTTAACTGATAAAAATTTTTTTCATTCGTCAAATTGTCACGGTATAAAACACACTTATAGAGTTATGTATAATTGTTTAATGATCGGATTTAAATTAAATAATATAATTGATACTAAAAGATCTTTTTGTGCAGCTTTTATTCATGATTTATCGAGGAGACACGATTGGGCATGTCATATTCATGGTGAACAATCTGTAGCTGAAAATTTTGAAAAATATACAAATTTATTTAAAAAAAATAATATGATTGAAAGTGATTTTGATGCAATAAAATTAGCCGTTATTAATCATTCACAAAAAAATGAAATAGAAAAAAACAATCAATTTTATACCACAGTATCAATTTTAAGAGATGCTGACGCATTAGATTTGATTAGATTGGGAACTAAAATCATACCAAATTATCTTAGGTTCAATGTAAGTAAAAGATTAATTGAATTTTGCGAAAATTTATATTATGATACTGAAACTAAAAGTTTTAATGGTTTTAATGATTTTTTAAAACATTTAATAGAAATAAATATCTATGAAACATATAATTTTTTATTAGAAAGAGATTATTATGGTGACGAAGCTAGTGGTGTTATACCCTTTTGTATTGAAACAAAAAGATTTCTAATTTCTTTAAGAAGTACCGAAGTGATGGATAGTAATGGTGTTAATTATTATGGAATATTTGGTGGTAAAAATGATGATGATGATTCTTCACCAGAAGATGTGTGTATTAGAGAATTAGAAGAAGAAACAAAATATAACGGCAATATAAAATTAATACCCTTGTTTATTTTTAAAGACAAAAAATTCAAATATTATAATTTTTTAGGTTTAGTCCCAAATGAATTCGAACCAAATTTAAATTGGGAAAATGAAGATGCCAAATGGGTAACATTTGATGAAATGATGAATATAAAACCTAAACATTTTGGTTTACAGGGATTATTGAATGATTCAAAATCCTTATCAATTATGAAAAAATATTCCAAATAAATTCTAAAATCAGACCCTTGGAAAATAGTTCAAATCGTATTTTTGTTTATAGTTACACTGAAATTGATAAATTATGGTTTGTATTTGGACTATGTAACTCAGAAGATCTTCCGATGAAGAATTGATTAATGTGAGAAGAAAAATTATTCTGAAAGATACTATTTTTTGATTTCAGTTCTTTCTCTGTCTTTTTTTATAGAGTAATAAGTACCATAAAATACCACACACATAAATATTATTGTGAATATCCACAATCCTACACGAATCCATTTTAGTGTTTTTTCCATATTTTTATTTTATAATTGATAGAACTCTTCGTATGACATAATTTTATTTCCATTTTTAAAAGTTTTTCCAAATGTTAAAAAATATGAAAGATGGTAGTATTAATAATCCGACTAATACAAATCCAAATATTCCAACTATATTTCCGATAACTTTCATGACTACAAATCTACAAAATTATTTCGTAATAAAAAATTATAATTTAAAATCAGTAATTTTCCACCTTTTATTTATATCATAAGTTTCTAATAGTTACTTTCCAGATAAGATTCGAATAACATCAAGAATTTCATATTTGTATATATTAAACTTTATCCATAAAAAACCATATAAAATAGACTAAAAATGTATATATACTGAATGATAATTAATAGTATAGGTTTAAAGAATTTTAAAAGTTACGGAAATAATATGCAAAAAGTTTTCTTCGACAACGGGGGAGAACTTATTTTACTTTCCGGTGATAATGAAACTGGAAAAAGTTCCTTAATAGAATCTATCGATTTTACCCTTTACGGAATAGTAAGAGGTAAAAATACCAAAAAAATTGCAATAACAAAACTACCAAATAGACAAAATAAAAGTTTAGAAACAGAAATAAATTTTATAAACGATGATAATGACAACATAATAATCCGAAGAAAAATAGAACCAACATCAATGGAAGTCTTTAAAAATGGCAAATCATTTTTTAAAGAATTCAAAAGTATGTCACCAGAAGATCGTGAAAAATTTATCGGTTTAGAATATAATACATATAAATCACTTATATCACTTAACCTAAGTGACTTTGCCAATTTTGTTAATCTGGATACAGATACAAAACGAAAACTACTTAATAAATTATTTAATATCAGAGAAATAGATGAATATTTTTCAATAGAAAAAGAAATTCTAAAAAACACATACAAAGAAAAAGAAAGATTTGAAGATATTAAACTTTCAAAAACAAATACAATCCAACAATATAAAGAAAATATTGAAAATATCAAAATACAAACTGGTAGTTTAGATAAGGAAGATATTAAAACTGAAATGTTATCGTACAAAACTATTTATACCGATTTGAAACACGAAATTGGTGATATGTCAATATCAATGACACAGTTTAATAAAGAATTGAAAAATAAGAGTGAGGTGTTGGTTGGTATGAAGAATAAAATTCTCCAAGATAATTTCTATTTGAAAGAAATAAATAATAAGATTGATATTTTTAATAGTGGAACTTGTCCTATTTGTGAAACAGTTCTGGATGTAAATCACAAAAAACATAGATTAGAAGATCTTGAAAATGAAAAGAATGAAAAAATAGAAGAAATAAACAAAATAAAAAAAGAATCAATTGATATTTACAGTGAAATTAAAAATATTTCCAGTGAAAAGAATAAATTTATAATTGAATTGAATAAGAAAAATTATGATTTCAATAATATATCCATCAAATTAAAAGATTTAAAAAGACAATACGAAACAGAAGATGTATCCATAAATGAAATTAAAAAGAACATTCAAAAACTTGAAGATGAAAATATTGAATTGGATGAAAAAATAAAAATCATTTCACAAAAAATAGAATTATACACCAAAACAGTTGATTATTTATCTGAAAAAGGTATAAGGAAAAATATCATAAATACTATAATAGGACCAATCAATGAAAATCTTAAATTTTTCCTGAAAGAAATTGAATCAAAATATTTTGTTAAACTTAATGATGAATTTGATGCTATAATTAAAGATAGGTATATAGATGATATTGATTCAGAAACTTTATCAATCGGTGGTGCAAGAAAAATAAACATTGCTATTGCGTTATCGTATATTAAAACAATAATTGAATCAAATAAAAAGATAAATATTTTGTTTTTGGATGAAGTTTTTTCTTCAATTAGTCCATCAAATATTAATATAATGTTAAGAGTATTAAGGGATTTCGCGAGAACAAATAACATAAATATTGTTATTGTTCACCAGATAAATTTTGATACAAATATGTTTGATAGAATTATTCATATTGAAAAGAATTATTTCTCTATAATTACCGATAGTTACAAAAAGAAAGAAGAAGAACAATTATAGTGATGTTAATTCCAATTTCGTAAGATACAATGAAAAAAGATCCAATACCAAAAAAAAATTATATTAATAAAAATGGATATTAAAGTTAACGGATGTCATAATTGTCCTTTTTTAGATTCAAATTATGATGATTATGCAACAATTGATTATTGTTCATTAGCTAGTCATTTAAATAAAAAAGAATATATTATATCAATTTATAATAATTTGGACAGTTCTATAAATATGGAACCAGATTGGTGTCCATTAAAAAAAGAAGAATTTGTTATAAAAATTTCAAATTATGATATTGAAACAAAAACAAATTAAATTTTTAAATGTACAAATATTAGAAAATGAAAAATTATTAGATACTTTAATAGACACAATTCAAATGATATTAGTTATAAAGTAGTTATTGATGATATTAGTTATAAAGTAGTTATTGATGATATAATTTATAAAATTAAAATTGGTAGTTTATTGATAAATTTATAAAATTAAAAATAAAATTAAAATATGAAAAAAAATATAGAATTCGGTCACGAAGCAAGAGTTAAATTACTTAGTGGGATGAATAAAATAACTGATTCTGTTGCAATTACACTTGGACCAAAAGGTAGAAATGTTATTATTGAAAAAAATGATGGACTAAAAATACTTATAACCAAAGATGGTGTTACAGTTGCAAGAGAAATTGAATTAGAAGATACATTAGAAAATATTGGTTGTCAAATTATTAAAGAAGCAGCAACAAAAACATCTGATAATGCCGGTGATGGAACAACAACCGCTACTGTATTAGCCCGTGCTATTGTCGAAAAGGGGATGAAGAATGTAACAGCTGGTGCAAATCCAATGGATTTAAAGAAAGGAATTGATAAGGCGGTAGAAATGGTTATAAAAACACTGGATGAACAAACTATTACGGTGGGAACTGATTATGAAAAAATAAACCAAGTTGCAATCATAAGTGCAAATAATGATAAAGAAATTGGTGATAAGATAACCGAAGCAATGAAAAGTGTAGGTTTCACTGGTGTTATTACAATTGATGATTCCGGTGGGATGGAAACTGAATTAAAAACTGTTAATGGTATGAAACTAGATAGAGGTTATATTTCACCTTATTTCATAACTGATCCAGAAAAAATGGAAGTTGTTTTAGATGATTGTTATATTTTGATACACGAAGATAAAATATCATCAATAAATAATCTAATACCAATCTTGGAAGAAACAAAAAAACTTGGAAAACCAATGTTAATTATTGCAGATACTTTGGAAACAGAAGTATTAAGTCTTTTAGTTTTCAATAAAATAAAAAATATTTTAAGGGTAGCTTCAATTAAATGTCCGGGGTTTGGTGATAGGAGAAAAGATTTGTTAGATGATATTGCTATTATAACTGGTGGTAATCTCCTTTCAGAAACAATGGGAAGTAAACTTGAAAATATAAAAATTGAAGATTTGGGTTTGGCTGAAAAAATTATAATAAACAAAGATTCCACTATTATTGTCGGTGGTAAAGGTGATAAAGATATGATTCAAAATAGAATCAAACAAATTAAAAATCAAATTGAAAATAATAAAAACGAATATGATCTTCAAAAGAATGAAGCTAGGTTAGCGAATTTAACGGGTGGTATTGGTATCATAAATGTTGGTGCTGCAAGTGAAATCGAACTAAAGGAAAAGAAAGACCGTTACGATGATGCTTTACATGCAACTAGAGCAGCAATCGAAGAAGGTATTGTTCCCGGTGGTGGTATTGCATATATAAGGTGTATTCCATCGTTATCCGAAGTAAAATATGAAAACGAAGATGAAAAAACAGGTATTGATATTATTCGTAAAGTATTAGAAGAACCTTTAAGGATGATAGTTAAAAATGGTGGAGGCGAACCATCGGTTGTTGTTAACAACATTAAGAATGGAGTGGGTGATTATGGGTATGATGCAAGAAATGAAAAATACGGAAATATGTTTGAAATGGGAATTATTGATCCAAAGAAAGTTACAAGGGTCGCACTTGAAAACGCATCATCAGTTGCTGGTTTATTTTTGACTACAGAATGTGTGGTATATGAAATAAAAGACAAAAAAGATAACGAAATAGACATCTAAATTTTTTTATTTCATCAAACTGTTGTATCTTTGTAATCTAATTTATAAACATGAAAACAACAGAAAATTATTTTGACCAATTCAGTGATGTTGAACTGTATGAATTATCGATGGAATTACAACAGTCAACCATTTCAGAAGATTCGAAATTAAGAAAATGTTCGAAGGATATTTTCGGTAGTGATAATCTTATTCAAATTATGTCATTGGGTATAAAACTTTGTGAAACATTGGCAGAAAGAATGAAAGTATATTCACCATATTTCCGGTGCCTCCACCCATTATACAGAGAGGAAGAATAGTTTCACTACATAATTATCTTATTGAAAATCAACCAGTAAAAAAAATGTTATCCGATTAATTTTTTTATTAATAATAAATTGATTAATTTTGTAATCTTAAACTCAAAACTATATGTCATAATAAGTATCATAATGATGTTTTCAATGACAACCAAAGATAAAAAAATAATTGAAAAATAAACAATCGACAAAACCAAATAACATGACATACGATATTCATATTACATTTTGGAAAAAAGAAAATAAAACAGATTCAAAAGAAATCTTTTCATTTACTACGACAACAAATCCAAATTATGTAAAGGGTCAAAAATTATTTTTGGAATTCACTTGTTATCCACAGGTTCCAGAAAAATTTAAAAAAGATAATATGAGATTAACATCATTTAAAATTATTGATATCCATCAATTTATTCATCAAACATTATCAGATCAACCAACAATTGAAAATTTTGGTGATGATACCTATACAATTCCATTTTCATTTCACACACATCCATATATGGATATTTTTGTTAAAGAAATATACAAATATAGTATTTGGTATCGTTTAAAGATGTATGTAAATAAATTAAAAAAAGGAATATGGCAGTAATTGGTGTTACTTGGAAAGAGTTGAAAAAAATGTGTAAATAAAGAAATGTGTAAATAAATTAAAAACAATAATATATGAGAAAAAATATGGAATATAATATTTTTTTAGATAATTCCAGAACATCAACTGAAATGTTTTATAAATTCAACAATCCGATTTACAAAAATTGTATAACAATTAAAAATTACAAGGATTTCGTTGAATATATTGAAACACAATTTCAAAAAGATGGGTCATATCCCGGATTTATCAGTTTTGATTTTCTTTTATCAAATGTAACGTTATCAATAACAGAAGATAAAACAATTTTCTTCAATGAAGAATGTTATCAGGAAACCGGATATGAATGTGCATTATGGGTTTCAAATTTCTGTAAATCACATAATCTCCCAACACCTAAGTATTTTATCCACGATGATAATGCTTATGGTAAGAGAAAAATATCAAAAGTTTTTTTGAATCAACCTAAAATAGTTCAAGACCCATTTACAAGTGCAGAAGAACCAGTTAAAATTCTGGAAAAAAAGAAAGTCAAATTCGAAAAAGTTAAATTCGAGAAATTATTTACTATTGTTAAGGATACATTATCAAATGGTCCAAAAACAAAAAGGGAACTTGTATCAATTTTAATTAATTCATTACCAAAGGACACCCCCGAAAAACAAAAAATTACAAAAATAAATAACCTTTTACACCTATATAAAGAAAAGGGTGATATTGAGGGGTTGGGAAAATGTATGTGGGGATTGACAAAAAAATAAAATTTTTAAAAATAATTTTTTTTATTCAAATTAATTCATTAACATTGTAATCATCAAAAAATAAAAAAATGGCAACAGAAGTAAAAAAATCATGGTGGCAAAAAGCGTTGTTTGATTCAGAAGCTGGAAAAATCGAAACAACTTCAACACAAACAGTTTCACAAGCACGACAGACCACACAAAGGGTTAGTCAATCCATGAGGAAAACATCATTCACACCCATAACGGTACAACCACAACCAGTTATGGATAATGGTGAAATTGATGAAAGTTATATTAATCATTTGTATGATTTTATGACAAAAAATAATTTCCCCGGACCCGATTATTTTGAATTTGCCAATTCGCTTGATGAAATGACTACCGAATTGGAGGGGGCATCGGAAGAAAAAATCTTCCAAATGACATATAAAGTGGCGTATAAACAAAATCTCCCAGTACCCACTCTTCTTGAAACCGCTCAAAAATATATTCAATTATTTGAACAACACAAAAAAGAATTTGATGTTTATCTGGTTTCTGAATCCCAAAAAACAATTGGTTCAAAAACAGATGAAATCATCAAATTGGAAAAAATAAATAATGATTCCATTACAAAAATTGGAGAATTGAAAAAACAAATTACTTTAATGGAATCACAAATTGATACAAACAATTCAAAAATTGAAGAAAATAATTCTATTATCGAAGTAGAAACTGAAAAACTCAATTTAAAGAAGAGTAAATTCGAAAAAGCTTTCAACATCATTATTACTAAAATTAATGATGATATTTCTAAAATCAAACAATACCTAAATAATTAAATTTAAAAACAAATTAAAAAACAATTATGGAAAACACAGAAAGAAAAGTCTGGACAGGTTCAGAACGAGTGATTGGTTATATTTTCGCTCTTGCACTTTTAATTGGAGGTGGATACGGTCTTTATATCATACTTCCATTTTTAATTGGTTTAGTTACCAATATACTAATATTTGTTAGTATGGTTGCGGGAACAGTAATCTTTATTGGTCTTATTGTAAGTAATCGAAAAATGATTTCATTGGCTTATCAAATTATAATTAAGAAAATTTGGTCAGCGATGATTAACAGTAATCCAATAACTATTATGGAAATTCAATATTCAAATTGGTTAAGGGAAAAGGAAAAACTTAATGATGATATTAAGACTTTACAGGCAGCTGAAGAAGATTTATTGAGGGTTATGAAAGAAAATCAGGATGATGCCAATCAAAAGATGAGTGAAGCCAAGGCGGCTGAAGGATTGGCTGTAGAAAGAAACAACCCAGATTATAAGAAGAAAGCAAACGTAAACGCTATCATGGCCAAACGCAGGGTTGATTCGAATACAATGTTTATTCCTAAACTTCAGGCCATTCAGACATCACTTAACTATTGTAAAAGGGTGTTTACCGCTTGGGAAGATGATCTTATGTTATTGAAGGACGACATCAGGGAAAAGAAACGTAACCTTTCTATTCTTTCGAAAACAAACGGTGTTTTCAAAATGGCACAATCTTACATCAACGGTAATTCTAACGCCAGAATTTTATTCGATGAAGCTAATGAAGCTTACGCACAAATAATTTCCGAACATGTGGCTAACATCAAAAGATTCACTGAACAAAGTAGGGATTGGGTTTTGAATAAGGATATTCAGGATTCGATTCAAAGTGAATCCGGACAACAATATTTGTCAATGTACAATGAAGAAACATTCAGTAAAATTACAGATTTCAAATCTTTGATGGAACCCGAACCTGAAAATTTTCTGGAATCATCTAACAGAATGAATAAAATCGAAACTTCAACTTTCACAAAAGGTGGTGCTTTTGATGGTTTAAAATAAATATCAATAAATAATCAATTTAGTGTTTAATAATTAAAAAAAGGAGAAATTATGAATTTTTTAAGACAAATTGGATGGTTAACTTGGACGGTAATCGCCCTCATCATCGTAATCCCGGCATCTATTTATTTTTGGCCGACAATCAGTAAGTCATTGACAGGTGATTCATCCGCCGATTTGACAGGATCTCTTAACACTTGGAGTGGATTTGCTCCGATTGTATATCTCAATCATGGAAAAGATGTGAATAAAGAATCACGTCTTACAAAGGAGTTTGGTCTTAAATTGAAGATTGAACAAATGGATGTTCGTTCAAATTGTATTGACGCTTTGAAAGAAGGTAAGGTAGATTTTATTTATACTACCACCGATATTTCACCAATCGAAAATGGAGAAATGTCAGACTTGATGAAATTAGGTGTTGTACAAATTCTTAAAATTGATGATAGTCGTGGTGCCGATGTTATTGTTGGTGTTCGTACTATTAAAAGTGTATCTGATTTAAAAGGTAAGAAAATAGCAGTGGCTGTTGGAACAGCATCACATACACTTCTTTTAAGGGTACTTGAAACCGCCGGTCTTACACAAAATGATGTTGAATTGGTAAAAGTTGGCGACGGTATTGAATCCGCTAAAATGTTCAAAAGTGGTGAAGTTCCCGTTGCTGTAGTTTGGTCCCCAGATGATGGTGATTGTTACACAGCCATTGCCGGTTCACATGAAATTTTTTCAACTAAATTCGCTCGTAACATTATTATGGATGGTATTATAGTTCGTAAAGATGTTTTTGAAAAGAAAAAGAAATATTTTGAAAAAATAGCAGTTGCTTGGTTGACAATCAACGCAGAAACTAACGAACTTTGTAAAAAAATCGATCCTACTATATTTACCGATGAAATCAGTAAAATGTCTGATGGTAAACCAAATAGTATTCCACCAATATATGATAGTATCGCATCTACTTTTTCGAAGGCTTTCAACGCACCAAAATTTGTTGTCGCTGATGGTATGTATAAAGTGAGGTATTCAACATATGGTGATAATGTAAACTTCTTCGGACTCAATTCATCCTTTAATGGTGTTGACGGTGATGAACTTTATACTAAAATGACAAGGGTTTATACTGAAGTTGGTTTGGCTAAAAATCCATTCCCTTGGCGTCAGGTTTCTGATCCTAGTCTTATTCAGGGTATTACTACTTTGAGTGGTGGAATTCATTCAGCTGAAGGTGAAATCGTTTTTTCATCTGTTAGTGAAGATATCAAAACGGCTGAAGCATCAGCAATTAAACCAGTATCCATTGAATTTGCTGTTAATTCTTTCACTTTAGATGAATACGCAATGGAAAAAATAGATAGGGAAATTATTCCTATCGCCAAAGGTGTTGCTGGTGGTTCTAAATTTCGTTTGGAAGGTAATACCGATAAAACTGGTAATCCAAAATCAAACGTCATTTTGTCCAAAAAGAGGGCACAATCGGTGGCTGATTATATGATTAAAAGAGGTATCAATTCATCCTATATTGTGGCTGTAATTGGTAATGGATCATCCAAACCAGTTGTTGGGTGTGAAACTGAAAGTACAAACGAAATGAAATCAAAAAATCGCCGTACTGAATTTCAACTCATCAACAGATAATAACTTCATATGACTTCATATATTCCTACTCCTATCTTGGGGTAGGAATATATATTTTTCTTATTCCTCAATTTTTTAATCACATAAAAATAAAGAATGAATTCTCAAATAAAAGAATTGTTTAAAATGGATGGTCAGGTAGATAAAAAAACTGCCACCATCACACAAATCATTGGTTGGATTCTTCTTATATTTCTTTGGTTGTTGACATCAACGATGGGTTGGATTAATAGTCGTATCCTACCAAATCCAATTAACGTTCTTATGTCATATGGTGAGATGATCAAAGATCCAACATATAATTTAATTTCTAATACTGGTTATTCGTTATCAATCAATTTTCTTGGATATTTAGAAGCAATTATAATCGCCATCCCACTAGGTTTTCTTATTGGTCTATTCCCTATATTTAGATCATTATTAAGTAAACAAATTGATTCTGTTCGATTCCTACCATTACCCGCAGCAACCGGAATATTTATATCTTTATTTGGTATTTATTTTGGTGTTAAGGTTCATTTCCTAGCATTTGGTATCGCTGTATATTTAATTCCTGTGGTGGTACAACGTATTGATGAAATCGATAAAATATACAAACAAACAATTCTAACATTAGGTGCTAGTCGTTGGCAACAAATAAGACATTTATATTTACCATTGGTAATATCAAGAGTTTCAGATGATATCAGGGTACTTGTGGCAATTTCTTGGACTTATGTTGTAGTTGCTGAAATGATTAATAATCAAGGTGGTTTGGGTGGTATGACTTTCCCCATTCAAAAGGCGTCTAGAAGCGATATGTTGTACGCCATTTTATTGGAAATTATCTTTATCGGATATTTATCGGATAAACTTTTCAAATGGATTGATAAAAGTAGTTTCAAATTCAAATACGTATAACAATGGGAAATATTTTTAGTAATAGAAAAAAACCCGAACCTATTGAAGAATCAAAGGTTCAACCGGAAAATGTCGAAGAATCAAAAATCGAAAATAAATTCGATGAATTAAAGGTCGAATTAAAGGTTGAAGAACCTAAAGTGGTTGAAGAACCAGAAACAATTGAAAGTGAAGATAAACCAGAACCAAAGCCAGAAATGTTTATCAATGACTTTGAAGATACAAATATTATTGAAGTCAAAAGTCCGAATCAACATTACGAAAAAGTAAACATCATTGATCTTGTTGATATAAAACAAGAATATGATGTTATCTTACCAACAGTTCCGGGTAAAACTGATAGTACCGGAAATGTTACGAATAAGAAAAATTCAATGTTTTTAAAACCACCAGCACCAAAACTTGTTAAGGGGAAAAATGTCGTATTTGAAAATTTGAATTTAAGTGTTAAAGATATTAAAGGTAGGGGTCAATTTGTTACAATTTTAGGAAAATCTGGATGTGGGAAGTGTTTTACTATGGATTCTATTATTACAATTAGAAATAAAAAAACACAAAAAATTGAAAAAATAAAAGCAGAAGAAATGATAAAACGTTTACAACATCCAAATTAACCAAAAAAGACTTTAAATACTACCATGCGAATGACCATGCGAGCATGGACAGTTTGACCATGTGTTTGACCATGCGTTTAATTAGCAGGATTATATACATATCTGTAATTATTTGATTTAGGATTTTCTCCATTATCACCAATTAAATCAAGGTCTTTCATCTTTTTCAATTGATTTGAAGCTTTAAATACGCATCTCACAAGATTAGACGATAGTGGTAAAAATAATGAATATAGATTAAAATTAGAAAATAAAATAATTAAACCGGATTTTTTTTATAAAAAATAAAAATAAAATTATTGAATTCATAGAAAAAATTCTGAAAATAAAAAAAGAGATTTAATAAGAGATGAAGAAATTAAAAAAAATGGTTATTTTGTTTTGAATATGATTATAAAGAAAATAAAGAAAAAACAATAAATGATTGTTTAATATTTTTAAATACATAAAAATGAGAAAATATATTAAAATTTTAGAAAATGATGAATATGAAATATTAACAGATGATGGTTTTGTTGATATTAAATCTATATCAATTACAATTCCATATATAATATGGATATTGAAAACCGAAAATCACGAATTAAAATGTGCAGACACACATATAGTGTTTGATAAAAATATAAATGAAATATTTGTTAAAGATTTAAAAATTGATAATTTAATTATAACAAATAATGGTTTAGAAAAAGTTATATCTATAATTGAAACAAAAGTTGAAGATAACATGATAGATATAGAATTAACAGAAATATCTCAAAGAAGATTTTTTGTTAATGGTATTTTATCACATAATAGTACAATATTACGTTATATTTGTGGTTTACAAAAACCAACATCCGGTAGTGTTTATCTTCACGGTACAAAACTCAAGGACGATAATCACATCCCGATGGTTTTCCAACAATATTCTTCATTCCCTTGGAAATCTGTTTTGGATAATGTTGCACTTCCGTTAATCCTAAGTGGAACACCAAAAAAGGAAGCTCGTGAGAAAGCAATGGAGATGATTAAAATTGTGGGTTTAAGTGGTCATGAATCGAAGTGGGCAAAATACCCTATACTATCCGGGGGTCAGTTACAAAGAGTTGCCATAGCTCGTAATTTGGTGGCTAATCCGAATATTTTATTGATGGATGAACCGTTTGGTGCATTAGACACCGTAACCAGACGATCAATGCAATTATTTCTTCGTAAAATCTTCCAAGATAATAATGGTTTAGACCCAACTATTTTGTTAGTCACACATGATATTCGAGAAGCTGTATTTCTTTCAACCGATATTTTTATATTAGATGCAAATCCAGCAACTCTTCGTTGTCATATTGAAATCGATTTACCAAATGAACGGAAAAATTCGTTAAAAAGAGAACCAAAATTTCTCGATTATATTAATTATATTGATGATTTCTCAGATAAGATCGATAACGAAAAGAAATAATTATATAATTACTAGAAGATCCTTTTTTTGAGATTAAACACCTAATGTAAAACCCCGGATTTTCCGGGGTTTGTTTTATATTTTTTGAAAAATGAAAATTGGTTCGTATTTGAAACCACCTTTATTTATCGCACTTAATGTGTAAAACAATTTATCAATATATTTTAATTCATCAAATTTATTCATCATATAAATAAAATCAAATTCTAAATCAGTATATGATTTAACATTAGAAATATTTATTGCCAAATAACCACCCGTTTTTAGACCATAAATACAATTTTTAACTGTTGTGAATAAAAAATCATTCAACCATGAATTTTTTGTTTGATATTTTTTCCAACTTTGTGTATCTTCATCTGAATATTTTTCGGTATCGAAATAAGGTGGTGATGTGAAACACAAATCTAAACTATTTTTATCTGGTATGAAATCTTCACTTCCAATATTATATAATTCTGATTTTTTATAATTCAAATCATTTTTCAAATTTATCAGCCCTTCATATGTCTTTTTACATGGATCGACTCCAATATATTTTTTCACTTTATCACTTAAAAAAGACCCAAGTAATCTTCCACCGTATCCAGATGACATATCATACACTACCCCACCACCAAAATATTCATAAATTCCATATGCCGAAGTCGGTCTGAAATTTGATACACTTTGTGTTCCGGTAAATATTCTTAATTGTTTTCTCATACCACCATCACTAATGTATGTATCGTTTTTTATTCGTTTATCAATAACTCTTTTTAATTTCGAATCATCTAAAAAAGTTTCCATTGGAGAAAACATATTGTTACATTTCACTTCCCAAGAATGGGGAAAATAATACCAACATATATTTAGACCATGCATGGTCTGTTTTATTATCTTATCTGATATTATCGTGTTGTTATCAAGATATTTTTTTATTTTGATAATATCTTTTTCTATGTCCGGTATCGGAAAATATGGAAACCCTTTGTTTCTATAATAATCAAATATAAATTTTTTAAATACGATCAAATCATCGTCATTCATATTTTCCCAATGGGATTTATATATGATCTTCATTAATTCGTTTTCCCCTGATCTCCTTGTGATGAATAATGACCTGAATACAAATGTCCACCGTTTTGCATTAAATCATTATGATTCATAAAATTTTTACCTTTACAATCTTTATCATTTCTTAAATCAAATCCATCTGTACAATAATATTCATCAAACGGATTACTAAACTGCTTCTCACATTTCTCACATCTCCATTTTTCAGATTGTTCCTTTTCATATTGTTTAACAACCTCCATTGCTTTTTTATATTCAATTTTTGTTATCATACTTCATTTATTATTTTTTTCAAATCCGATATGTAAGAAATCAAATGTATAATTGGATCTATTGTTGTTTCATATTCAGCATTATATTGTTTTGAAATCCCCATTAATTTGAATCCACTTTTTTCAATAATATTTTTATGATTATCAGTTAAATATTTATAGAAAGGTCTACCCAGAACAACCATTAATTCCTTTGGTCTATTCGTATAATTATCAACAACAAAATTATAAATGTCATCAAATGATGTTCTATTACTTAATATGAATTTATAAATATCAGAATATGATTCTTGTATTTCAACATCTTCCTTTCCGGTTATAAAAATTTGATGAACACCCTCGACCGCTGATCTTAAATCCGGGAAATAAGTATTTATCAAATTCTTTATAGTTTCATCTTTTAGATTTAATTCGGTATGTTTGGATATTGCTGATAAATATTTGAAATATCCCTGTTGAAGATATTCTCTTTCTGAATCATTTATCGGATCAAATTTGATCAAAGGATTAAATCTTGATAAAAGTTCCGGTACTTTAACAGCAGATAAATCATTCATGGTGATAATAAATCTGACCCGTTTATCATAATCTTCGGTAAATGCTTTAAAAGCATATTGAAAATCCTTTGTCGAACCTTCAAATTCTTCTAAATAAATATATTTCATCTTATCATCAGATTTGGTAAATGGTGATCTCATCGCAGTACAAAAATCATCCATTTCATCCCTAAGTGTATCAATTCCACCATTTTTAGATGCATTTATTCTGATAAAATCTTTATCTTTTAATAATATCCTAACAATAGTAGATTTACCAGTTCCAGCATGTCCATGAAATAAATAATTCTTTTTAAAACCTTCATTCAATTCTTCTCTAATTCTAGGTAGAAGAACCATTTGATTTAAAGATTTTGGTCTATATTTCTCCCAGAACAGATCATTTATAACTTTCATAAATAAAATTTTTATTTATTATAAGGAAAAATATGAAAATAGTTTAAGTATATTTTGATGGATTGGAAAGAAAATCACTTGGATTAATATATGATTTAAATTCATTTTGAATTTCAAAATCAGTATTTGAATTTGGTATCCATTTTAAACTTCTATCTGAAATGTTTTTAGATTTTCTTTCTCTCGGTTTTTCGTCACCAACAAATGTATCATTGATTGAACCTCTTATATATGTTATTTTTCTATTTGATGCATCTCTCACTTCAAAATGTAAATGAGGACCATATTCTGGTTTCTTTCCAGTTCCACCGACACCACCCATCTTTTGACCCTTAACAACTTTTTGATTCTTAATAACCTCGACATATTCCAAATGTGCATAAAAGACAAAATATGGTTTGCCACTATATGCAAATGCTAATTTTATAAAATTTCCATAACCACCACCATCTCTATTTGTATTTATAGAAACCACAACTCCATCAGATATTGCATAAATTGGTGTATTTTTAGGTGCAGATATATCAATTCCAGAATGTAATTGCCAATATCGTTCGGCTGGTAAAATTCTCAAACCAAAACTACTAGACAACTTACCAACATTATTTGTTGGGTGTGCAAACACACTGGAAACTTTAATTATTGTTGGTTGTCCTGTTCCAATTATTTGATTACCAGTTTCCACGTTCCCGGAAGTAATATTAGATAATTGACTTTCTGTTTGTGTTTGTGTTGTTTGTTCAACATATACTAAACCATTCTCATCCATTACTATTTCATTATCTTGATAAGTATAACCAGAATCACCAGACATATTTATTCCAAAGATTTCATCGGGTGATAATCCCATTTCATCTAAATATTCTGGATTATTTTGGGAAATATATTGCATTTTTTCAACATCAGATTTTTGTAAAGATTTTTCTATTATTTTGTCATTTTCATCGGGTGTTACATCAGATAAAGCACCAGTAACTGGACTAGTATCACATTCTATTGTTGATGATGTAGAAGTAGAAGTGGACATTTTATCAGTTTCTTTATTGGTTGTATTCTTTATAGATTCCTTTGCTTCTGGTGCAATATAATCACTATCTTTATAATTATCTTTGTTTATTTTAGTATCAACATCGTCTAAATTTGGTTTACTCGGTCTTATTCCAGCCATTTTATTTTAATTTTTTTACATCACCATTATCAACAATATAAACATTTTTTGATAAAAACGTATCCTTTATTAATTTATATTCAGCTAAAAGTTGATCAACTTCTGGTTTTAAAATAGGACCACCACTATTTCCGATCAATGAACTTGGTTTTACCAAAGCATCAACCAATTTATCAAACCATTTAAACCAATGGTTCGATAATAATGCCTGTTGATCAGCTTCTACTGTTCCCAAAGTTAATTTTCTATCGTTATCTTTCAATTCTAAATTTATATTTTTATCTGAAATTGTAATTTTATTGAAAAGATAATCAATAGTCAAATCCACCTCATCTGCATAAATCTGGGTATTGTTATCAAAAAATAAAGCAGAAAAACTAGTATATTGATCATCAGATAAATCATTTAATTTCTCTTCCAAATTTATGTTAAAATAAACACTTGATATATAATATGGTTGATATTGATCCCCCCACGCAAAAACAACAGTTACTACTTTACCAACATCCGGTATACTGAAACTTTTCCCATCAGATGCCAATGTTGGGGAAGCATATGGAATATCTTCCAATGGTATATCATCAAAAACACTTTGAACCCTAACCTTAACACGACCTCTTCTATTCGGATCTTTATTATCCTCAACGATTCCAAAAAACATTTTACCATCTAATAACTTCATTCGTCATCTAAATTATTTTCATATGTTTTACCCAAATTTTCTGATTGTTTTTCATTATTTTGTTCATAAATATTATCATCATTTAATCTTTTTTTATTATCAGATTTATTTGTGAAATCATTACCCAAATTAATTTCACTCTTTTGTTCTTGTTTTTGAATAAAAACTGTTTCGTCATCTAATTTGGTATCTTTTATTATATTATTATCATATATACCATTAAAAACTTGACCCATATCTTCAATCGGTGGTTGGTTCATGCCATTAAATACCTGACCCATATCTTCAATCGGTGGTTGATTTATACCATTAAAAACTTGACCCATATCTTCAATCGGTGGTTGGTTCATGCCATTAAATACCTGACCCATATCTTCAATCGGTGGTTGGTTCATGCCATTAAATACCTGACCCATATCTTCAATCGGTGGTTGATTTATACCATTAAAAACTTGACCCATATCTTCAATCGGTGGTTGATTTATACCATTAAATACCTGACCCATATCTTCAATCGGTGGTTGGTTCATACCATTGAAAACTTGTCCCATATCGGCTATTGGTGGTTGGTTTATACCATTGAAAACTTGACCCATATCTTCAATCGGTGGTTGATTTATACCATTAAATACCTGACCCATATCTTCAATCGGTGGTTGGTTCATACCATTAAATACCTGGCCCATATCTTCAATCGGTGGTTGATTTATACCATTGAAAACTTGACCCATATCTTCAATCGGTGGTTGGTTCATGCCATTAAATACCCGACCCATATCTTCAATCGGTAGTTGGTTTATACCATTGAAAACTTGTCCCATATCGGCTATTGGTGGTTGGTTTATACCATTAAATACCTGTCCCATATCAGAAAAAATTATTTCTTTTTTTGTGGTGTCTGATATATTTGTATCTAAAGATTTATATATATTTGTTGTTACAGTTTCATTTTCTTCATCGTGTATAAAAATAGGAATCAAATTACCGTATTTATCATAAGAATATCCTAAAACATCACCAGTTTGTGTTGTTTTTAGATATTTATCTTGTTTATCAATATTATTAATAAAAATATCATCCATATTTGTTTTATTTTTTGTTTGTAAATTAGAATAAATTTCACCAATATTATCAATCAACGATTTTTCAACCCCAATAAACACCTCACCCATATCATTAATTGGTAATTTTTCAGTTCCTGTAAAAACTTCACCCATATCATCAATTAACGATTTTTCACCCCCCGTAAAGACTTCACCCATATCATTGGTTAGTAATTTTTCGGTTCCCGTAAAGACTTCACCCATATCATTAATTGGTAATTTTTCGGTTCCCGTAAAGACTTCACCCATATCATTGGTTAGTAATTTTTCGGTTCCCGTAAAGACTTCACCCATATCATTGGTTAGTAATTTTTCAGTTCCTGTAAACACCTCACCCATATCATTGGTTGGTAATTTTTCAGTTCCAATAAACACCTCACCCATATCATTAATTTGTAATTTTTCGGTTCCCGTAAAGACTTCACCCATATCATTGGTTAGTAATTTTTCAGTTCCCGTAAAGACTTCACCCATATCATTGGTTGGTAATTTTTCGGTTCCTGTAAAGACTTCACCCATATCATTGGTTGGTAATTTTTCGGTTCCCGTAAAGACTTCACCCATATCATCAATTAACGATTTTTCAACCCCAATAAACGACTCACCCATATTTATAATTGATTTTTTTTCAACAACATTATCAAATATATTATTTAATTCAGATATTTGTTTTTCTGATTTTTCAAAAAGAACAACATTATCAATATTATTTTTTTGACCAACATTATCATAAACATTTAATAATTTCAATTCAATATTTATTTTTTCAGAAATATCAAACGAATTTCCCAAATTTAATTCATTTTTAATTTTAGTTAAATTTGTGAAATCATTACCCAATATAATTTCTTGTTTTTTAATAAAATTATTATATAAAGTATTTAAGGATGTTAATTGTCTTTTAACTGTATTATCAAAATTTATTCCTAAATTTATATTCGTCAACTCTTGAATATTTGTATAAATATAACCCAAATTTGATGGGTTTATTATAGATCCTCCAAATAAAATTATATCTGGAATCGGTGGTCTTTTTCCAATATTAAGATAATCATTACCTAAATTTTGTGGTACAATATTTATATTATTTTCAAATTCTATTCCAAGATCACCATGTAATATAGTGGGTAAATTTTGATAATCATATCCCAAATTACCAACAATAACAGGATTAATAATAAAAGGTAAAATTCCTAAATTTTCATGTTCCTGATTCGAAATATTCTGAAAATCATAACCCAAATTTCCAACAACAAATGGGTTTGTAATAAACGGCAAAATTCCAAGATTATCGTGTGTTGGTGTTGATATGTTTTGATAATTATATCCCAAATCATCTGAAAAAGGTGGTTTTAAATATAATTCAATTTCACCCAAATTGCCAGAAAATGTCGGTTTTAAATATAATTCAATTTCACCCAAATTACCAGAAAAAGGTGATTTTAAAAACAATTCAATAAATCCAAGATTTGTATAAACAGGTAAAGGTGATGATACATTATTTTCAAAAACATTTTTCAATGATTCAGACCTTGGTAATTCAATTATTTGTTCAAAATCATATCCCAAACTATTTATAGTAGTTCCAGTTATTCTCAAATTTGGTATTAATGATGGTTCCATCGATTTTGTAAAATCTTCAATTAATTTTTTTCTAGCAGCCAACGGATTAATTTTTCTATCGTCTGTATCTTGATTTAAAATCAAAGCCTTATTAACTGGTATTACACTCTCATATGTCGTACCCAAAACATCTGGGGGTAAGCTTGGAATTGGGATTGGAATTTTTGGTATATAATCTTGTAACATATTATTTAATGAATTAGCGATACCAAATGCATTTTTTAAAATATCTTTTAATTCCAATTCATTTTCATCAGTTCTTTTCAAATTACTTCTGAAATTTAAAATATTTCTTGATGACACATCATATTCTTTATTATCAACTATATTATCTCTTTCACCTTTGAGTAAAGGTGTTCTAAATTCCTTTTGAATCGATTTGTATATTATATCAAATTTAACTGTTGCGGGTGTGTCATTTTTAGACGCACCATATCCACCATTTATAACTTCGTCAGCGAAGTTCTTAGAATTGAAAAAATCAAAGTTACAATCATATAATGTGTATATTTGGGTCGCTTTATCATACATATATCCCGGTGTTTCGAAATGATCCAACAATTTCATTGTTCTCATATCTGTAAATTGAATCATCATTTTAAATCTTAATAAATTATCTGGTAAATTATATCTTTGATCCCTATAATTATATGCAAAATTATTATATGAATCTACCAAATAATTAACCAACATTGCAATATCTTCCGATAATGTGATTGTCAATTTATCTTCAGTATATTTTGGAATTTTTGATGTTAATTTATCCAATCCAGTAATAGAATTTATATACCAAACTTTATTTGATTTTTTATCTGGGTGTGATGTTGAATTAAATATTTTCCAAAATAATTGTTTGAATTTATCATAATAACTCCAAGCTTTAAAAAATGCAATATTATCATTGTTAGTATAATAAGTTTCAAAGAAATTATCCACTTCAGTAAATAATGGTGATTCCATATCATCAAACATTAAATCAAATGAAACAAATAATGGGTCTTCATAATAATAATCCGTATTATCGGTTTGTCTATCCAATGAATATTTAAAATTTTCCATATCATAATCAACCATCGGTTGAGTTCTGATGTCTTGTTTCATCCCCATAATTTCCTTGGCATCATCCGGAATAATCATATTCATAAGTGGTTGAAATGGAATCTTCTCGTAACCGGAAATATAATTATTACCTGTCATTATATTCATATCCTGATTTATAACATCTCTATCATTATAAAATAAATCATTAATTCCTCTTTGTAAACTACCAATACTACCAGCTAAATTTATTGCAGAATTTGCCAATTCAACAGAAGCGGTTGCGAAATTATTTGGATTTTTCATTTTATATATTGAACTCCCAATACCCCTACTACTATTACTAATACTAGATATGCTACTTATTAAACCTCCTCCGGCCATATTATGTTGTTGTTACTTTTTTATTTGTATATAATGTGGTTAATTCTCTTCTAACAAGTGTCACTTCTTGTCTAAAAACTGTTTGATTACCTCTATATTTTCCACTTGGTTTATCAAAAATCCAATTAATACCAGTTATTAACCATTTTCCTGATAATCTATTATTTATTCTATTTTCATTATTGATTGTTTGTTGAACACTATTATCACTTTTTCCTGCTTTTGCTTGCATATCATTTAAATCATATAAAACAATTTCAACTGGTTGAAAACGATAAAGTTCAAAATTTGGATTTGGTAAAACAACATTTATTTTTATTTTTTGAAGTGATTTAATGTTATTCTTATTTTGTAATTGGGTATAAATAAAATTCTCATGAACATTATCTGTATCAATTTTTCCCATAAAATATTTCTTTTTCTGTTGAACATTTCCAGCGTTTGTATTAACATCATCATTTCTTTGTTTCAAAACTATTTTTGATTTATCGTCACCAGCTGTAGAAATCGTATCCATTAATAAATAATTAAATTTCTTTCCCAAATCATCAAAATAATAAATATAAGGTTCATAACCAACATCAAAATTTATAGATGTACTATCATTTATCAAATTCCAAGATTGAATATATAAATTGGAATGTTTTGAATTTGGATGATTATTTAATATTAATGGTATTGTTTCTTCAGTATCTTTTGTATCTTTTGTGTTTAAAACTGTTAATTGACTATTTATATTTTCGTTTAATTCTGTTTCAATATCAATATAATTTAAATTATAATAATAATCAACAAAAGACCATAAGAAACTATCATTACTTTTATATGCCTGTGAAACTGTTTCTGGTATAAATTCTTTAATATAATCATCACCCGGACATATCCAAGTCATAGTGTCAGTTGTATTATCGATATTTGTACAAAAACCCAATAAACATTCGTTTGCAATTTTTTTCAACACATCAAAACTTGTCATTTTTGGAAAACTGGAATTTTTAATAATTATTGGCAAATCCAATACAGCTCTCATAGTAAAAACTTTATCATCACCAATTGACGAACTTTTAACTGGATTAAAATTAGTAATATAAAAATCACATCTTATTGGCATTAAAATTTCAGAATTTGATTTTATCATCAAACTCACAATTGATTTATCTAATGGGAAATTATCATCAATTAGTTTATTTGTTGGGTCTCTAAAAACAACTTGTATTTCCGGAATATAACCATCACCAATTAATTTAAAATAAATTATATCATTCGCATCCAATGCCAATTTATTACCATATGAAAAAACCATATACGGAAATTTTCCCAAATCCCTAGCCCAAATCTGAGCATCTGATTCGGTTACGTCTTCTTTATAAGATATTACCAATTCCTCCATTACTTTATCCGATGATGTTATTCTTTTTATCATTTTAGTTTATTAATTATTGTTATAGTACTATTATTTGAATCAACCTGAACTTGTTTCAAATTTGTTGGCTTAATTGATGGTAATAAATTTTCACCAGTTTCTCTATTAAAATCTATTTTTCTTTCAGAATTCGGATCAACTAAAGAATTAATAATTTCAGCATTTGTTTTTGAACCTTGTGCAACTTGTAATTTTGGAATATCACTTTCATCACAAAACCACACTATATCACCTTGCCTTATAGAAAAAACATCAACTATATTGTTTAATGTCATAATTTCATCAATATATCCTTTCTTACCATATATCGACCAAGTAATCAAATCCGGTCTCATTTCCTCCGTGATAGTTATTATATGTGGATATAATGTTATATCATCACGTGTAATAACCAATGGTGTGATAATATTTGTGATCGGATTTCCATCACTGTCTATTTGAATTGTTGCGTTTTCTAATGTATATAAGTTTGCCATTTTTAATTTATTTTTTAAGAGGTATAACCACCCTCTGGATTTTCTTGATATTTAAAATTACCATTTCCATAATAAGTCACTGGATCATCTTGGGTTTTATCATTTGGTACAATAGCATTTAGTGTCGGAACTGGTTTCATTGTAGTTTTAAAATTACTTAAATCTAAATTTACTTGGCCATTTGGAGATTTAATAATTGATTCACGTTTAGCTGTTATTTCGACTTCACCCAAAGTCCCACCATCCACTGCAGCTTTTGTATAAACCCTACCATATTGATTATTAAACATTCTTTCAATTTCCCATCTACCAAGTGGTCTACCCATTTTTAAATCAATTGTAACATCAACCCTTTTGGGCATGTCCTGAAAACCTAATTCATTACTAAATTTTAAATCAACACCATTTTCTAAATAAACATTTCCCATACTTAAAATTGGTGAAAATGGATTTCCAACTGTTAAATGCCAAGGTGTTGTAGATAGTCCACTCATTAAACCAATACTTCCTATTAAAGGCCAACGATAACGATAAACAGAACCTGCTAATAAAGTATTAGCACCCCTTTCCATTACACCTGATATTGCATCAAATGTTTCTTTCGCCCCACTCATTTTTTGTAATGAATCTTGTTTTATTTTTGGTTTTTCTTTTGGATTTAAAATTTCATTCTTTTTGTTTTCTTTATCTAAAATTTGTCTGTCCCAAAATTCTTTATTATTTTTAGATTTATCTTTTAATTTTTTAAATCTTGCAATATCAGCATCTAAACTCGCTATTTTTTTATCCCTTTCTGTGTCACTTCCGGCCAATTTTACATTTTCTTTAGTAATACTATCATATATTGGTGCAAATTCAGATTTTTCACCATAAAAAAAATCAGTAATCGCACCCATAAATTCATCTATTAATTGTTTTCCAAACGCGACCCACGCACTTGATGCATATTCGGCTTTTGCATTTACGGCCTCAACAAATTTACTAAAAGAATTATTATTATCCGCATTTAAAATAAACCTCTGATCAGATGTTCCGATTCTAGCCAAATTTGACAAAATATCTTGAAATGCCAAACCCGGATCTACTTTATCGATATATTTCTGTTCATATGATGTTTCAAAAGTGATTTTCAAATCACTTTTTAATGATTGTGATTCAACTTCTCTCATTTTTGATGTTCTTAATACATTTGGATCACCAGTAGGAACATTAGTTGCACTGTATGTTGTTAAACCCATACGGTTTAACATACCAAATAAAAACCCTTGTGACCAAGCAGGAACTGGTAAAAAATCACCTACACTTACACCAAATTGTTCTTTCATTATTTTTCCAATAACCTTATCTAATGTATCAGTTTGATCAACCCAACTTTCACCAAAAGAAAATGAAAATAAATCTTTATTTGAATCATCCACTTTAATCCACCCAATTACGGTTGCTATTGGTTTCTCTTTAAATAATGTTAGATTATTTGGTACAATACAACCATCCCTATATCTTCTTAAAATTATTAATCTATTGATTGGATAAACCCCCAAATCTTTTAAATAAACAAAATCCGCTGGTTTTAAAATCATTGAAATTGGACCTTTAGTTCCAGAATCATTAAAATAATTCAACAATGTAACATATGGGTCTTGTTCTAATCTATCCCTAGCATATATTTTATTATTCACATAATCTATTACATTTTTACCATCACCCGGATCTTTATAAATTCTAGCTTTAGTTTTCGTTGGAATCGTTCCAAAAATATCACCAGTATTGTTATTATTGTTTACTCTAATCGGATCACCCACAGTTGGCTGTATTGTTGGATTAAATAAAAAACTCATTTCATTGTGAACCATCTAAAATTATATTACTTTTGTTTTTATATATTAAAAATGGAAACACCTATTGAATTTTTTTTTATTGAATTTTTTTCCTATATTTGAGGGGAATATAAAATATATTTCAATTAAATTTTTTTATTTAATTATTTTTTCATAATTTTGTAATATGAAATTAAAACCGGAAGTCAGGACTAAACTATTTCAAATAGTTAGAAATCTCCTAAAAAATACAGAAAAAATCATAGTTATATCATCTGATCATCCAAATAAAGCACTGATTTATATGGATGATGATTATGTATTGTCATTATACACAAATCTATTCGGAATGGGTGTAACAAGTAATAATGTAATGTTAATTTCGTTACACGAAAGAAAAACCAACTTTTATATAAAATTTGATTCTGGTGATTACATGATTATGAAAAACAGAAGAGAATTTGAAGATTTTGTTCAAGAAATAAATGAAACAGTATTTGATAAAGACACAACAGATAGAAATAGTATTAACGAACTTTAAATAAAAAATATGGGATACAATATCTTATCATTATTCGATGGAATGTCATGTGGACAAATCGCACTAAATAAAGCGGGAATAAAATATGATAATTATTATGCAAGTGAAATTGATCAATTTTCCAAATTAGTAACACAATGTAATTATCCTAATACAATTCAACTCAATGATGTACGGGGGGTCAATGGTCATTCATTTAAAGAGGAAATTGACCTTTTGTTTGCAGGTAGTCCTTGTCAGGATTTAAGTAGATCAAACCCCAATGGATTGGGGTTGAATGGTCTTAAAAGTGGATTGTTTTTGGAATTCATAAGAATATTAAAAGAAACGAAACCCAAATATTTCTTACTCGAAAATGTTATTATGTTAGAAAAATGGAAAAATCAAATAACAGAAATGTTGTTGAAAATTTATCCGGATACCATCTTAATCGAAATTAATAGTAATTTGGTATCTGCTCAAAATAGACGGAGACTTTATTGGACAAATATTCCTGTTGTTGATTTGCCAAAAAACAAATATTTATCATTTAAGGACATAATCAATAATAACGCAAAACACAGACTCTTAAAAAAAGATAGTAGAATTACCAGAAGTAAATGGATAACTAAAAAAGGAACCTATGTTCAATGGGATTTAAATGATACTGGGTGGAAATCACAAGGACATAGAGCATATTTTCCAAATGGTAAAACTTGTACATTATCAACAACTTGTGCTGGGTTAAATATTTGTCTGGATTATAATAATGATGTTTATCGGAAATTAGATATAATTGAAGCGGAAAGACTACAAACAGTTCCAGATAAATATACTGAAGTGGACGGAGTTCCAATTAATGAAAGATTTAAGATGTTGGGCAACGGTTGGACGATTGATGTAATTTCACATATACTTAAAAACATTCCAAAAATTAAACCATGAAAGAAAAACTAAAAAATTATTTAAAATGTTTATTTGGTAAACACGAATGGTTAGAAAAAGTATCATTTTATGATTTTAATGTGACAAGAACTTGCATTCATTGTAAAAAGACACAATTAAATTATAATGGTGATTGGTATACTGTAAAATAATATGTGGGGTAAAAAAAGAACAAGTTCGAATTTAGTAGAACATGGAAGTGGAGATTTACGAAAAATAGCACATTTTGTAACAGATAATGTTATGGAAAATGGTATTAAATTAACAATTAGAATATATACAGAAAATATAGAAAAATGTAATATTAAAATAGAAGGTTATGGACAAATAGATATATTTAGTGGTGATATCCTTTATTTTTTAGATAACAAACTTTATCGAAAAAATGGTCCAGCATTTATAAGAAAAAACGATATATGTATTTGGGTAATCAATGGAAAATTACATAGAGATGGTGATTTACCAGCCTATGAATCTGATAGTCTTAAAATATACAGTAAAAACGGATTTTGGCATAGAGTTAATAATCCAGCTTATATTGAAATTTTTAAACAAGAATATTGGATAAATGGTGTTCAATATAAAAATGAAGAAAAATATATCAATGAATCTAGAAGAACAATTCTAAATGATATTTTTACCGAACCACCCTGTGAATTAGAATTACTTACTTGTTAAATTAAAAATATGAAATATATTGTTATTGATGAAAATGGAAATGATATTACTTCCACTGTAAAAGTAATTGCCGAAACCACAGAAAGTTATCAATATTGTAGAAAAAAAGCAGATGATATGTTTTTTAATGCTGATACTTTTTATGAAAATGAAATACAAAGTAGATTTAATAAAATATCAATATCAAATATGGACGATTTTGGTCCAGAATTTGATCCAAATAGGGGTGAAAAATGGTTAAATTATTGCAATTCTTTACGTAAAGAAATAGAACAAAAGGAAAAAGAGTGGCAGGAAATGATGAATATTGCTGGTGATTGGGAAGATAGAGAATATGCAGCCAGATGGAAAAATTTAGTTGATTTTCTTTCCGTAAGAGATAAAAATCCATTATTATCCAAAGAATTGAGATATAAAGCTTTATCTATGTATCTTAATGAAATGGGTTGTCCAAACTTATCTAAATATTTATCTTAATAATCCTTAATTATTTGAGATTTATCAAATAAAGTAATATTTGTTAAAACTTCATTCTGGAATCTAACATCATCCTTAAATTCATCAAAAAACATCAGGATATTAAAATAAGTTCCACCAGTTAATATCTTTTTAATCTTAAATATTTCTTTTATATCGAATTTCTTATTCGAGAAGTTAGGGATGTAATACACATCCTTTTCTTTATTTAGTGCCTGTATGATTCTGGTATAAATTAATAAATTGAAATAATCAGAAAATTTTTCATCTGTTATATCATTTTCTTCCAGTGCTGTCTTAATATCGATTATTACCTTATTTCGTATTCTGTTTACTTTAATATATTTCTTCCATTTTCTGTTATCTTTACTTAGTACCAAATAGAAATTCATATTTTTAAGGTGATTGATTTTTGAAGATAATTTATATATATTATTAATTAGTTCCAAATTGAAAAAATTAAAACAAATTTAATATTTTTATATAAAAATATGATATGTTAATAACAAAAGAAGTTGAAATAAAAATAAATAAAAAGAATATTAATTTTTATAAAAATCTTAAATATGATATTAAATTAAAAGATATCTTAAAAATTCCTGTTGAACATTTATCAAATGGATCTCATCAAATAATTGAAGTTAAATGTGATTTGTGTGAAAAAATATTAAAAATGTCATATCAAACTTACGTTTTGAGGTTATCAAAATATAATTTTATAACTTGTAAAAAATGTAGTATAGTAAAAAATAAACTTACAAATAAAAATAAATATGGTAATGAATATTTTTTTACTACTAATATTTTTAAAGATAAATCCAAACAAACTAAAATTGAAAGATATAATGATGAAAACTATAATAACATAGAAAAAAATAAAAAAACAATATTTAAAAATTATGGGATAGAACACGCTTTACAATTGGATGAATTCAAAAACAAATCAAAGCAAACTAAACTTGAAAAATATGGTGATGAAAACTATAATAATTTAGAACAATATAAAAAAACATGTTTAGAAAAATATGGAGTTGATAATTTAAATAAAAATTCTGATTTTCGTAAAAAATCATCACATACTCGTATGATAAAAAGATTAAATATTTTATCTAAATATGGTATTATGTTAGTAAACAATAATAATGAATATGTGTGTGAAAAAGGACATATATTTAAAATGAATTCTTCAATAAAAAATAGAATATCATATAAAACTATTTTATGTCCATTTTGTAATCCGATAAATTCTTTTTCAAATAGTGGTTATGAAATACAACTTCAAAATTTCATTAAAGAAAATTACAATAAAGAAATTCAATTAAATAAAAGAAATATTATTTCACCATATGAACTAGACATTTATTTACCAGATTTAAAATTGGCATTTGAATTTAATGGATTATTTTGGCACAATGAATTTGGTGTCGATAATAATTATCATTTAGATAAAACAGAAAAATGTGAACAACAAGATATAAAATTAATACATATTTATGAAGATGATTGGATTTATAAACAAGAAATAATTAAATCCAGAATCCTAAATTTAATAGGTAAAACACCAAATAAAATTTACGCCCGTAAATGTATCATTAAAGAAATTACAGATAATAAATTAATTCGTGATTTTTTAGAAAAAAGTCATTTACAAGGATTTGTCGGATCACAGATTAAACTTGGTTTGTTTTATAATGATGTATTGGTTTCCTTGATGACTTTTGGATCGAAACGTAAATTTATGAAACAAAGTAATTCTGATGGTGTTTATGAAATGTTGAGATTTTGTAGTAAATTAAACACATCAGTAATTGGTGGCTCTGAAAAAGTATTCAAATATTTTATCGAAAATTACAAACATAAGGAAGTGATTAGTTACGCTGATAGATCATGGAGTCAAGGGGAATTGTATAAACAACTTGGATTTAAATTAATTCACAAAACTCAACCAAATTATTACTATATTATAGATAAAAAACGTTATCATAGATTTAATTTTAGAAAAGATAAATTAGTTAGTGAAGGTTTTGATCCGAACAAAACAGAACATGAAATCATGTTAGAAAGAAAGATTTATCGAATTTATGATAGTGGTAGTTTGAAATTTATCTGGAAAAATTAAACTTTTCTTGAAAATATTTATATTAATATTATCTAAAAAATAATCAAACATGAATGGCGAAACAAATAAAATCAAATCCAAAAAACGATTTTGATTTTTCAAAAATTTCAAATGTAATTGATGGATTATCAAAGAAATCTATGATTACTATTGATAATCTGAAAGGGGAAAAATCTTATATCAGCACGGGAATTTATATTCTTAATGCATTAATTTCAAAAAGCATTAAAAAAGGTGGAGTTCCGAAAAATAGAATTACTATACTAGCAGGTCCTCCACAAACAGGTAAATCCTACATCGCTTTAAATATAGTAAGAAACGCCCAAAAAGAAGGATATAATATTTTTTATATTGATACTGAATTTTCTATTGAAAATACTGATTTTGACATGTTCGGTATTAATATTGAAAATGAAGATAAATTTAAACTGATTCGTTCTAACAAAGTCGAAAATCTTAAAATAGCAGTTGTTCAAATTTTAGATGCTCTGAAAGAACAAAAAGAAAAAGGTGTCGATGTATCAAAAACATTATTTATATTAGATAGTATCGGCCAATTAGCATCTACAAAAGAAGTAGAAGATGCACTTGAAGGTAAACAAAAATCTGATATGAGTAGAGCCAAAGCAATCAAGTCATTGTTTAGAGTTATTACTAACGATTTGGGTTACTTAAACATACCTTTAGTGGCAACAAATCACATCTACATGACAATGGATCTTTTCCCCACCGAAAAACAATCTGGTGGTGAAGGTATAAATTATTCAGCATCTGTAATCATCTATTTAACTATTGCGAAATTGGAAGATAAGGATAAGGATGATTTTTCACTTGGTTCACAGGGGGTTGTTATTACAGCAAAATCTCGTAAAAATCGTTTAGCAAAACCAAAAAAAGTAAAATTTGAAATTGATCACACCAAAGGTTGTAATCCATATAAGGGATTAGAATTTTTCTGCACACCCGAAAATTTTGAAAAAGTTGGTATCGCTATGTTAAAACCAGTTGTTGATAAAAAAACAGGAGAAATTACATATGAATCTGGACCACCTAAAAAATGGTACGTGAAACATTTAGATAAAGTAATTCATGAAAATAATTTATTCAATGGAAAAGTTTTTAATGATGATGTAATTAATTCATTAGAACCTATTGTTTTCGATTATTTCAAATATTCATCTTTTGAAGAAATTCAAAAATCAAATGAAGAACTTGACGAAGAATATAAAGAATTTGAAGAAGATAATGATTTTGAAATTGATAGTGAAATGTCAGATGATATTTTGTTAAAATAAAAAATAATTTACAAAAAATGATAACAATTAGAATTATTAATCCAGATTTTATTAATGATAGTGTTAAATCTGATGAAGCAACTTGGTACACCAGAATTAAATCTTATGATTGGGAAATGAACATGAAAATGGACGATGATATTAAAAACTGTACCGTTGGTCATCATATCGACTCAATTGAATTAGATAATTTCTATTTGAACAATAAAAGTTCAATCGATGATTTAATAGAATTCCTACAAAGAGCTAAAGAATCATTACAAGTGGAATAAAAAATAAATCTTTGAAGAAAACAGGAACAATATTTTAAATTTTTATTCTAATAAATTGACAACCCAAATGATTTTCTATTTGGGTTTGTCTTTTTATATCCTTTTCTTTTAATTCACCGTTCATATCAAAATGTCCACTTTCATCTATTTCATAAACAACATTATTTAATTTATCATAACCATCAACCCAGTAACCCAATTCTTTTATATAAAATTCACCATCATTCATCGCGTGTTGTATATAAATATTTTTTTCGGTTGAAATTTTATTTAATATTTCACAACCAATCAAACTAAAATTTGGTAATATTTGTCCGTTGTTTAAATATTTTATATTTTTTATCCTAGACAATCTTAATTTTCTTTTGTGTTCATCGGAAAATTTTCTGTTTTTTAATTTGTTTGACATTTTTTCTCTATATTCTTTACTATTCACAAGTTTTTTTAATTTATCTGAATTTTTTAAAGATTCTGATAATTTTTTTCTTGTTTCATCAGTATGTTTTTTTCCGAAAAATGGATTATTTTCACCAGAAAATGAATGTTTCAATGATTTATTTTTCATTAATTCATCAGCTTTTTCTTTACCATATTTTTCAACCCAAATATCAAAAACAGATTTTTTATACATTGGATTATTTTCACCCTTCATATGTTCTTTATTTTTTTCACCTATCTTTTTTTTAGTTTCATCTGTATGTTTCTTACCAAAAAACGGATTATTTTCCCCACTATTTTTTTTACTTATCTCTAATTTTTTCTCATCACTCATTCTTTTTCCATACATGGGATTATTTTCACCTTTTGTTCTACATCTTATACAAATATAATCTTTATCAAGATGATATCTTTTTATTTTTTTTATTTTAATTTTAGATAAACATTTCACACATTCAATTTCAAATTCTATTGCATTTTTACATTTAATTGTATCACCAATTTTATTTTTTATAAAAAATGTCCCATTTATTAATTCGAAATCATCATATGTTTTATCATGAAAAAATATTTTCATTTATAAAATTTTATTTTTATATATTAATTTTTTAAAGTCTATTTGAATTGATATTGGAAATGGCTTAAACTTTCACTTTTTTATTTTATATTATAAAGAAAAAAACATATGAATAATATTAAATTCGATTTCAATGATATTTCATTAATACCAACTATTATAAGTGATATAAGATCTAGAAAAGAAATAAATATATTTGATAAAAATAACAATTTACCATTATTTGTATCACCAATGGATACAGTAATAGATGAAAACAATTATAAAATTTTTAGAGATTTGGGTTTCTATATTTGTATTCCTAGAGGAATAAATAATGATAAAACAAAATTTGAAGATGATTGTTTCATATCTTATAGTTTGGATGAAATAGAAGAGAAAATAAAAAATAACAAGACTTTACCAAAAAGAATATTAATTGATGTTGCTAATGCACATTCAATAAGAATTTATGAGATATCTAAAATTATTAAAGAAAAATATATTGATATTGAATTAATGATAGGAAATATTGCAAATCCCAAAACTTTTGAACAATATGCAAAATTAAATGTTAATTATATCCGATGCGGAATAGGGGCGGGGCACGCATGTACGACATCCGCAAACAGTTCTATACATTATCCAATGGCATCATTAATAAAAGAATGTTATGACATAAAAATAAAAAACGATTATAAAACAAAAATTATAGCTGATGGTGGTTTTAAAAATTTCGATGACATCATAAAATCTATTGGTTTAGGATCAGATGGTGTAATGCTCGGAAATATAATCAACAAATCAATTGAATCTTGTGGACAAGATTATATAAAAGAAGATGAAACATATATAAAAATTGATAAAAACGATGCAATCGATTATTTTAAAGATGGTGGTGATATTTATAAATTATTTAGGGGAATGAGTACAAAAGATGTTCAAAGAAAATGGGGTAAAAAAGAATTAAGAACATCGGAAGGTATTATCAGAATGAATAAAGTTGAATATTCAATAGGTGGTTGGGTTGATAATTTTAAAGATTATTTAAAATCTTGTATGTCATATCAAGGAGATAATGATTTAAAAAACTTTATAGGAAATTCCGAATATGTATTTATATCACAAAACAGTTTTAATAGATTTAACAAATGAAAAATGTTAAAGATATAAAAAATCCAATCTGGGTAATAGTCAGTCCGGATGCACAAGATTCAACCATAAAACCGAACTATGAACAAAATTCTTAAAAAATAATAACTTATGAATGAGTAATGATAAAGAAACGATGAATGTTCAAATGGAGAAATTTTTCTTCACTTGGATAATGGATCATTCATCTCAATTCTTAAATGTAGAACCAGATTTCTTTAAAAACGATGAAATTCGTTTTATATTTAAAATAGTAAAAGATGAATATATTATAACAAAAAATGTAGCATCACCACAACAAATTGTTGCGATGATCAAATTAAATGATCCGGAAGAAAAGATAAATAATAATGTCATAAAAACATTACTAAAAAATGACAATTCCGTACACGATAAAGAATGGTTGGAAAGACATTTCAAAGCTTGGAAATTATCAAATGATTTAAAAAACAAAACATATACTGTTATAGACTTAATTCGTAATCTGAAAGAAATAGATTATGATAATGTTGTCGATGTTTTATCTAAAGTAAAAACAGTATTTAGTAATATATCAATACTTGAAGATGAAGAAGATTTGGGTGACGATTTTGATGATCCAGAATCACATAAACAAGAAGTTTCCAAAAATAAAATAACATCCGGTTGGTCTAGTGTAGACACACTTTTGCACGGTGGATGGGATAAATCAACATTCAATGTATTTCTTGGTGAAACTGGAGTTGGTAAGTGCTGTAAATCAAATACTCACATAAAAATTAAAAATAAAAAAACCAAAGAAATAAAGGAAATTACAATTGGTGAATTTTTCAATTATCTAAAACTGTAATTTGAATACTATGATAAACACTTTAAAAAGGAAAATGAAGGTACTTGTTATTACTGTGGAAACCCTTCAATTTTTTTTAATATAAGTGGGGGGTATCATAGGATATGTAATTCCAAAGAGTGTTTGGGAAAAACTAGAGCCACAGGAACGTATGAATTTCTTATGTATAAATATGGTTTATCAAAAAAAGATGCTATTGATTTAATGAATGATAGAGCATTAAACAGAGGTGAAAAAATTACAATTGGATTACAAAAATCATTCGAAAAAAATAAGAATTTTTTTAAGGAAAAATCCAGACAAAGTATCGAATTTTGGTTGAAAAGAGGATTTAATAATGAAGATTCATTAAAAATAATAAAAAATATACAAAATGATATATCTAAAAAAGCAATAAAAAAAAGACACGATAATAAACACTTATATACTGATGTAAACCCAACACAAAAATTATATTGGATGAAAAAAGGATTCACGGAAGATGAATCTAAAAATAAAGTATCGGAAAGACAAAAAACATTCACATTAGAAAAATGTATAGAAAAATATGGTGAAATTAAAGGTCTAGAAATATGGAATAATAGACAAAATAAATGGAGTGAAAAAATAGAAGCCAAATATAAAAATGGTGATTTTGTAAAATTTAAATATGATAATTATTCCGGACCAGAATTAGAATTATTTGAAAATATTTTGGAAAAAATAAAATTAGAAAATGTTCATTACGGAAAAAAACAATTTTTTAGACATTTTAAAGAATTGGGAAAAACATTCTCATATGATTTTGTATATAATAAAAAAATAATAGAATTCAACGGTGATTACTGGCACTGTAATCCTAAAACATATAATAAAAATTATTTTCATAAATATCTCCAAATGTTTGCATATGAAATTTGGGAAAAAGATAAATTGAAAATTGATTCTATAAAAGATGTTGGATATAATATTTTAATTGTATGGGAATGTGATTATAAATTTCATAAAGAAAAAACTATTCAAACGTGTATAGATTTTTTGAATGGTTAAAAAAGAATAAAATAAAAAATGTTAGATTTTGAAAGAAAATTTATAGATACAGTAGAAATAGATGAATGGCAAATAGAAACCGATAATGGTTGGTCAGATATCAAATCAATAGGTAAAACAATAGAATATGATGAATGGGTTTTAATAACACAAACATCTGAATTAATATGTGCAGATACCCATATTGTTTTTGATGAAAATATGAACGAAGTTTTTGTTAAAGACTTAGTATCAGGTGATAAAATACAAACAAAAAATGGTGTGGAAGTTGTTTGTAAATGTTATAAAGATATTCATGATAAAAAATCAAATATGTTTGATTTTCAACTAAACGATGAAAATCATAGATTTTGGACAAATGATATTTTGAGTCATAATTCAATGTGGTTATATAATACTGCAAAAAACGCAGCAGATAGTGGTGCGAACGTATTAGTAGTTTCAGTCGAATTATCTAAGAGAAAAGTTATGAAACGTTTAGGTGCAATGAGATTAAAAATTGATGCAGATCAATATGACGAATTAAGTAAAGATCCAAATTTTATTAAATCAAAAATATCACAATTAAAAAACACAACAAATCTAGGTTTATTTAATAATGGGAAAATTGGAAAAATTTGGGTCAAAAAATTCAATACTGGTCAATGTACAATCGATGATTTGGATAATCTTATAAATAAATATATTGAAGTTAGAAATGTTAAATTCGATATGATTATTATTGACTACATTAATCTCATGTCTGTTGATAAATTACATAAAGAAATGGGTAACAACCTTTTCTTAAAAGGAAAACATCTGGCAGAAGGATTAAGGTATTTAGCAGACAAATACAACGTTGCTATGATAACAGCTACACAAACCGATAAATCTGTTTGGGGTGCAAATGATATTAAGTTGGCGGATATTCCAGAAAGTAAAGCTGTCGCTGAAACAGCGGATTGTGTATGGGCTATTATCAGAAATAACGAAATGAGAAAGAATAACAAATATCGTTTAAAAATTCTTAAACTTCGCGACGGTGATCATAAAGGTGAAATAATTGGTTTCGATTTTCATCCAAGATATTTATCCATTGAAAATGATAACTTAGAGGGAACAGGAAAATTATAAACACCTTTCAGGTGGTGTAATTGTTATAATAATTTTATCACTACTAATTTCTGATAATTTAGGATATGTATCATCCCATATCTTCAGTAATTGTTCTTGGGTATATCTTCTTTTTAGATCGACTGAATCATCAATGTTATCGAAATTAATCATTTGTTGTACCTTTCAATTTTTTTACAATCATTCGTAAAGCTTTGGTATCATCCTTATCGATAGGTCTTTTCCACATATTTTTATATTTCCACCAATCGATAGTTTCCCATATTTTATTATAAATATATTCTTCGGATTTTCCTTTGAAATTTTTATAAACTTGAGAATAAATAAGTTTGGTAAAATTCTTTTCATTTTCCAATTCCTGAATTCTCCATTTTTTCATATCATTCAACATTGGTAACATCTTCAAATAGTTAGGTCTATCCACCCTACTCGTAAGATAAAATTCAATATCATTCAGACTTATTTGATCATAATTTAAAACAAAATCATCAGATGGATATATTCTTAAACGAATTCTTTTCTTACGATCATGTGGATCATATGTTCCCCAAGGCCCATAAACTTCATCTTTTGGATTATAAAGAATGGTTAAATGTATGAATGTACTTTTTACTATAACACCATCTTCATATATTGGAACATAATCTTTTTCACGTGAAAAATTACTTTCCCAATTTATATGATATTGATTTTTACGAGTTTCTTTTATTTCATATTTAATTCCTCTTTCATCCCATACTTTTTTCAGTTCTTCAAAATCGGACATTTTCATATCCTTTTTTTCTTCCTGTAAATATTCTTCGACTTCATAAATTCCAACGGATGGTCTATCAGGTATTCGATATTCACTACAATAATAATAAATTCTATCTCGAACACCATGTTTACCATCATGAAATCCAGTTAATAATATCCTACTACCTTTTCCTATTTTCCTATTTATTTCTTTATGCCAATCCCAAAATGATAATCTATCGGATGGTAATAAATATTCATCATCATAAATGAAATTTACTTTTCCTTCAAGATTTGTCATATCAAAAATATTTATCTTATCAACTGGTAATGGATGAAAAACTTCAGTTCTATCAACTAATCCTTGAAGTAATATTGCTCTTTTTTTATACTGATAAACCAAATCTTCAACATTTTCTTGCTTTTTTTCTTCACTCCACGAACTCAAATTTTCTTTTTGAATTTCATTCATCAATTTCTGTAACTCATCACGTTTAGGAAACAATCTAGGTAAGATTACAATATTTTCAGTATAAACCCTATAAAGACATTCACCATTTCTTATGAGAAGATAAGTTCTGTATTTATTTTCCTGATTCATTGCACTATTATATCTAGGATCACCACCATAATCCTTTTCATATCTTCTAGGTCTGAAAACAACCAACCCTTTTTCTTCAGGTAATAATTTTTTATAATTATTATCTTTTATCAACCATTGATCAAACCAGTCAATATTTGTAAAATCCAACCCACCATTTTCCCAATGACCAATTTCTTCATCCATATAAAGAACTGCTTGACGAAATGATATTGGGGTATCTTTTGGTGCTAATTCACCATCTTGAATTTGAAATAATTCTTCATCAATACCAAGATATAATTCAATGGTAGTGATAACTTTCATTATTTTGACTATTTTTTTCTTAAAAATATCGATTACCCCGTTTAATTTTTGTCTTATCTTATCAAGTTCTCTTTTCTTTTTCTCCATTTCAATAGAAACGAAGGATTTAATCAGTTCCGCATTTTTCCTTTTTTCTTCTAAATCATTTTGAAGTGTCAAAAGATTGGTTTTTGAGTTTTTTGATATAAGTGATGTTTCTGTATTTGTATCATCATCGTTATTATCATTTAATGATTCAATATCTATTTCACCGGAAATAATCTTTTTTGCTTTGTCTAAATAGTCTGAAATATTTTCACCGTGTTTAACCTTTGTTGAATTTCTAATCCAAGTACTATTAAAATTATTGAAATCTGAATTATGTTCATCTTCCCAATCACTCAATTCCCAATTTGAGGCTCTTTTATAAGTTACTATAACTTTATATCCCAGATGATCTTGATTCTTATTGTCATTTTCTTTATATGTTATATTAGTAACTTTAACAGCGATATAAGATGAAGATGGTTGTATAAAAATATCACCTATTTCTAAAACATCTGATCCCAAAACTTTTTCAAGAAATGATTTTATAATTTCGATTTCTTTTCCTAAATTTCCCGAATATTTTTCTAAATCTGACATATATTTAATTTGATACAAAATTACAAAATTTATATGAAATAAAAAAATAATATATATGATATGATTATTTAATTTGATACAAAATTACAAAATTTATATAAAATAAAAAAATAATATATATGATTACTAATTTTAAAATTTTCGAAGGTTCCGTTAAATCATCTGAAAGAATAGATATTTTTAGGGACAACAAATATATTTTAGTTGCACCATTAACCGCAAAAGCTTCCATGAAATATGGTGCTTTTACACATTGGTGTACTAGTGTTTCAGACGGTTCATATATAGAAATATGGGATAGTGATAATGTCCCAAATGATGAATATAGTGATACTGGATTAATTATTTTAATCAAAAAAGATAAAATAACTAGTAGAAATGAAAAAAATTCCGAATTATATTATTACTTGAATAAGAAAAAAGAAGATGGTGAAGATTTAACAAAAAAAGAACAAGAAAGATTAGAAAAATTAATGGAAGATGATGATTTTGTAAATTTATCTAAATTATGCATCACATTTACAATTTATAATAATATTAAAATTGAAGCTTGGTCAGCAAATAATATTGATTTACAAATTAGTAATTTATATGATTTGATAAGTTATGGATTTGATAATTATATTATTGATAAAATTGAAAATCATATTGAAAAAGTACAAAACAAAAAATTAGTATTATCTGAAAATCTTCAATTGGCAAATAAATTATATTTCAAAACTGGTGAACTTACTGATAATGATAAAAAACTAATTTTATCTATTACTGGTGGAGATAATTATACAAAATTGATAGCTGACGCTTTTCATCATTTTAAACAATTTGAACAAGACAAAGATGATTGGAATCCGAATTCAATCCGGATGATGAAAAAAATGTACGAATATATTAAGGATTATGATAATAATTTTTTCCCTATTGTGGATTATGATCCAAATAATATTGTGAAACCAAAATTACATATTTTAGAATTATTAGAAGCATTACAAGACAGATCATATGTTGTTGGTTTTGTTAGAGAAAATTTTGATCGTATTTATCTTCGTAATATAAGAGATGATATAAGAAAACCAAGAACAAGATGGGAATTTGTTCAATTATTTCAAAAAATGAAAGATTTAAGGTCTCAATTCAATACATTAAAAACCATCAATCCTGTTTATTCTGATAAAATATTTAAAAAGGCATTTTCCAGTAAAAATAAAACAATTGATTCTGTTTTACTACATTTAAAAGACATTAAAAATTTTTTAGTAAATGATATAACACCAGTTCAAATTAGGGAAGAAGTTAAATATTGTAAATCGTCAAATATTGTATATGAAAAAAATAAAGTTATGATAATTTTGGTTGGTAGTAATCGGGATATGATCACCCTTGGTAATAATACTTTGTGGTGTTTCGCTCGTGAAAGCTATGAATTTTGGAATGATTACGCATTAGGTGGTCATGTTTATATCATCATAGACTTTAAAAAACCAGTCACACACATGTATAAATTCGTTGTATATTTACCATCACCTTGTGACTTTTATGATATGTATAATGAATTAATTCAAAATATTGATGATTATTCTAAAAAAATTGGGATTCCCGATATTTATAGTTTAATGGATAGAATAGATAATCAAATGGAACCATATGAATTACCACTACACTAAAGATGTAGTGGTTTCTGGGTTTTCAACCCATCTTTTTTAACGTTTCACAGACAAGATGCTTCTTAGGTTTCATCGAAATGAAACGTTCGTCCACAGAGCCGGCCTCCACGTTCAACAACCGACATTCCATCGGCCAATTTTTTATATTTTTTGCTGCATTTACATCACGATCATGTTTTTCACCACAAACCGAACACACCCATGATATGTATACAAAAATTTGGACATAATTATCCCAAAAATTTTGTTCTCAAATCAAGAACATCTCGACCATTGACAGTCCAAACATGAAACACAACCTTCTTTATGAACCAAATTTTTAGATTTACAAATTGGACATTCTTCATCAGTTTCCATCTCACCTTCTTTGATATATCTTTTTAAAATTCTGATAACACCTTTTTTCCAAGTACCCAAAGTATCACCGTCTAATTTTAAAGATTCTATGATTTTTATAATTGATGGAAAATGCATTCTATGACGAAGTAAACCACTTAATAATTTACCAATATTCCAATATTCTCTATCAAATGCACGATTAAGACCCTGCATTGTCACTTCAAATCCATCTTTATCATGGTAAATAAAATCGTATCTGGAAATTAAATTGTTTTCACTATCTTTTATTTTTTCCTTTCTAATAAAACCCTTTTCGACATAATTAGGAATAACAAAATCATCAGCCAATCCAGTAAACATTTCATATGGATAGGTTTCATCAGTATCTTCCATTAAACCAACAAAACCAACCCATTTATTACCTCTACTTACAAATCTAAGTACATCACATTGTAATTTTACTGGCCTTTTTGGAATATTATTTGTTGATGTTTTTTTATCTTTACTTTCATTAGAAATAATAACACCCTGTCTTGAACCATCTCTATATACAGTAACGCCTTTACACCCACTACTCCATCCGGTTTCATACACTTGGGAAACCATTTCTTCTGTTGCAGTTTTCGGTAAATTTACTGTTACTGAAATAGAATGATCGACATATTTTTGAATACTACCTTGCATTTTAATTTTTTCAACCCAATCAACATCATTTGATGTTGCTTTATAGTAAGGTGATAATTTGATTATTTCTTTCAAATCTTCTTCCTTCATAAGTTTCACTTCATCGATATTATATCCATTGTTTTTCAACCAAACTTCAAATTTATGATGAAATACATTATATTCTTGCCATTTAATTCCCTCATCGTCAACAAAATTCACCATCATATCTTTATCTGATGGATTTATTTTTCTTCTTCTTTTATAAGACACAAGAAAAACAGGTTCGACACCTGATGTCGTTTGTGTTAAAATACTCACACTGCCGGTTGGTGCAATTGTAAGTAATGATATATTTCTTCTTCCATATTTTTTTAACATTTCATCCAATTCTGGATCATCATTTTTTAATCTGCTAATAAATGGATTATTTATTTCTTTATTGTAATCATATATAGGAAATGTACCTCTTTCTTTAGCTAAAATACAGGATGAACGATAAGCTTCGATTGCGAGTGTTTTATGAATTTTAGTTGAAAATTCAGTTGCTTCCGGGGTTCCATAAATTAAACCCATACCAGCTAACATATCTCCCTCTGCTGTAACACCCAATCCAGTTCTACGACCTTTTTTAGTCATATTCATAATTTTATTCCAAACTTCCATTTCCACTTTTTTCATATATTCTGGTTCTGGATCTAATTTTATTTTTTCAATAATTTTTTCAATTTTTTCAATTTCCAAATCTATAATATCATCCATGAATCTTTCTGCATACAAAACACATTTTTTAAACCATTCCCAATCAAAAATTGGATCTTTAGTAAATGGATTTTTTACAAAATTATATAAATTTATTGCCAATAAGCGGCAAGAATCATTTGGACATAATGGAATCTCACCACAGTTGTGAACTAATATTTTATTTGCAAAAAAGTTATGATTATTTTCTATTTTTAAATCATATACATCATCATTTTGTTTAATGTTTATTTTTTTAATTTTTATCTCTTTCATATTAAAATTATTTTTTTAAATCCAAAATTCTTTCTCTTTTCCAATTATTCAAATCTTGTTTAAATCCATTATATGAATATGTTTTTATTTTATCAACCAAAATAAATTCAATATTAGATTTATTTAACATATTTTTTAGTTCTACAAATTTATAAAGTTTATCTTTCCAATAACCTTTAACTTCTATTATTTTAATAATATTATCATTATTATCAAATATAAAAAAATCGGGTCTATATTTTTTATTATTCGAAATTTCAAAAGTTTTAATTTCGACATCCCATTTATAATTATTTTTATCTAACCATTTCGCAAAAATATATTCCCAAGAACTTCTCAACCATACATATTTATTTAATGAAATATTAAAATAATAACCTTGTATCCCTCTTATTGTACTATTTCTAATTTTAAGGTTATCTTGTAAATTTTGATTAAAAAACCCAATTTTATTATCTCGTTCATATGTTGCCTTTTCTCTTCTTGATTTTCTTATAAAATCTGTTATTTCTTTATTATCTCTAATTTTAATTTTAAAAAAATTTATAAAATAAAATCTTAAAATAGAATATGTAATTGGTAAATTATATTTTTTAATAATTGATTTTATTCCCATACCATTAGTATAATAATTTTTTTCTATAAATTCTTTAACCAAATCATATCTAATATCTGATTTTATTTTGTCTTTATCATGATAAATTGAACCACCATTTCTTGTTTTAAATTTTTTTAATTTTACATCATTAAAAAAGGATAATATTTTTTCCATCAATCCATGTGATTATTTTATACCTATATATAAAATAATCACATGGATTTATTAATCTATTTTTATTAATATATCATCATTTGTTAATTTTGATGCTTCTATCCATTTTCTATTTTTCGTATAAACTTTATGATCTGGTGTTAATCTTAATGTAGTTCCATCAACTAATTCAATTTCTATTATATTGGCATTTCTTTTTGTTAAAATAGCATCAGATACATTATTATATTCTAAATTTTTATTTTTTTCATTATATGTTAAAACTTGATATTTTTCATTTTTGAAATTATTAAAAATTTCTTTAATTGATATTTCACCCTTTGTTGTTGTAATAAGAGAATCACCAGATAAACAAGGATTAGTACTGATTGTAGTGAAACCATCTTCTTTATAACAATCTGGAACAGATTCTCTAATAACAGTATCCCAAAATAAAACCCCCGGTTCTGCTGATTTCCATGCATTGTAAATTATTTTTTTCCATAATTTTTTAGCATCGATACTTTTAGTAACCTTTGGATTGTCTGAATTTATTGGAAATTTTTGAATATATGGTGTATCATTTAAAACACAATTCATAAATTCATCATCAATTTTTATTGAAATATTTGAACCTGTCACTTTTCCTTGCTCTAGTTTTGCATCAATAAAATTTTCAGCGTCCGGATGTTTGACTGAAATTGTAAGCATTAAAGCTCCTCTTCTACCATCCTGTGCCACTTCTTTTGTTGAATTTGAATATCTTTCCATAAACGGAACAATACCAGTTGATGTCAACGCGGAATTTTGAACTACGGTTCCTGTTGGTCTGATATGTGATAAATCGTGTCCTACACCACCCCTTCTTTTCATCAATTGAATCTGTTCTTCATCACACATGATAATGGAACCATATGAATCATATTCATGTCCAATGACAAAACAATTACTTAAACTCACTATTTGAAAATTATTACCTATACCAGACATTGGAGATCCCTGTGGTATAATATATTTAAAATTTTTAAGTAAATCAAATATTTTTTCTTTTTCAAGAGGATTTTTATATTTGTTTTCAATTCTATATAATTCATCTGATATTCTTCGATGCATATCATCGGGTGTATTTTCATAATATACTATTTCACCATTTTCAACATTTTTTAAACAATATTTATTCACCCAAACATCAGCTGCTAAAGTATCTCCATTAAAATATTTCAAAGTTGAGTCGAATACGTTTTTTCTATCCATAAAATATATTTATTTTTTATTTATATAATAATTTTTAAAGAATGTCTAAAAAAAAATTAGATATTTTTTCTTCTATTTTTTCTTCATAATTAATTCTCAATAATTTTATTGAATTTTTCCAACAGAATTCATTTTTTATTTCATCATGTTTTTTAATAATTAAAAATTTTTCTTCACCACCCCATTCTTCCACAATCATAAAATGCTGTTCACCATCATATTCAATACATAAATTATAATCACATAAATAAAAATCAAATGGTAATTTTCTTTTATCTTTACAAGATGAAAATGTTTTTTGTCTTTCAAATTTTATATTTTTTTCACTTAAATATTGATTAATTTTCTTTTCACCACTACTTTCATTACAAAAAGGACACCCATGACCATCCAAATGATTATTTAGTGTTTGGTAAAAAATACCGTGTTTGTCACATAAAATTTCAATTTTATTTGAAGTTTTATTAAAATTCATATCATAATTATATTTATTATTATGTAATTCATTTAATTTTTCTAAAATTAAAAAAATATCTTTTTTACTATTTGGTGAACATTTATAACATCCTTTACCTTGTAAATGATTCACTGGTGTTTGTTCAAAAATACCGTGTTTTAAACAAACTATTTTTATTTTGGTATTCATAGTTTTATAATCAATCAATGAATAATCATATAAATTATTATGTAATTTTTTGAATTTTTCAATTATTATTTTTTCATTATTTCTCTTTTTATCAAAAAAACATTTTTTACATCCATGATGAATATGATTAGATGGTGTTTGTTCAAAAATACCGTGTTCTGGACATATTATCTTTATTTTAATGTGCATTGTTTTATAATCAACCAATGAATAATCATATAAATTACCATGAATTTTATTACATTTTTCTATAAATTCTTGTGTAGTTATATTTTTTCCTGCACATTTAGGACAACCACATTTAAAATATATATGATTTACTGGTTTTTGTTTAAATTCACCATGTTCATTACATAAAATTTTTACTTTGGTATTATTATTAATATATTCAACCAATGAATAATCATATAAATTACCATGAATATCAATAGATTTTTTAATAAAATTTTCTGTTTTATTCATTTACATGAAATTTATTGATTTAAGATTAGATAAATAACCCTTATCTCTTAATTCTTCAATAATACCGATAGCATATTTCTTATCCAAAAGTTTATACATATTGAAAATATTATCTGTGAAATAATACGCCAATTCCACAAATATTTCCGATTTAGTATATGTTTTTCCAACGTCATTTAATAACATTTTATAATACGAATTGAATGTTATTTTATTTGGTTTTCTACGATTCACATTAAAATCTATATTTGTTTTTTCTTTTAAAATTGTATAAATATCTTGTGATAAATTTCTTCTATTCGCTAATTCTTCATTATTTCTACTTTCATCTTCAAAAATTGATCCATGTTCTACTGGATCGTGTGATGAAAAATAATCCATATCTTGTTTATAAGTTTCCATTCCCTCCACTTCCACCTCATCCACTTTACCATTTAAAATTGTATCTCTTTTTAAGCTATGTTTTCCATCTAATTTATGATTATTTGTACCGAATTTAAAATAAATATCTAAATCACTTTCAGATTCATCATTTATATTACTTATTATATCATCTTGTTCTAATTCCCCCATCTCACTATTATCAATTAATATATCTTCTATTTCTTCATTTTGAACTGTGTCTAATTTATTTTCTATGTCATCCCATATAGTATCTTCTTCATTTTTTTCAATTTCATCGATGGGTTTAATCATTAAATTTGTAATTATTTTTTAAACTTAAATGGTTTTTTGAAATATAATTTATTATATTTCACTTTTACATTTTTGTTTTAAAAATATTTAAAATTTTTTTAGTTAAAAATTCCTTACGGCACGAACTAAATTTTTTTCGTATTTCAAAAAAAAAGACTGAATGTTAATTCAGTCCTTTTCTATTTTAGAAAAATAATCTTATTTATTTTTCATCTTCAGCTTCTGCGAAATTAAAAAAATCGTCAAGTTCAGCATCAGCCACAACTGATTGTGATTGTGGTTTTGATGTTGTGGATGGGTTAGTATTACGTACTTCTCTGGTTGCCGATTCTGCTGCAAATACATCAGATCCATTTAACACATTGATAATCCTACCAACTTTATCTCTTTCTTCATCAGTCCATTCCTTGTTGGGAATATGATCTTCAATATTTACTTTTTCATCACGACCCAAAAGAACTTCTCTAATTTTTGATTGCCATTTCTTATCAGAAATTTCATTATTTTCATCTAATTGAACTGCCACAAATTTTTGTGATTTTTCGTTATAGATTTTTAATGGTGATGATTCCAAAAATGTACTATTATCATAGTCTGGGAAAGTACCAACTGCCGTTTTTCTTTCTTTAATGATTAAGATAAAATCTTTTCCTTTCGCGAAATCAAAAATATTACACTTCGTTCCGGTAACTTCACCTGTCATTTCGAGATTAATCTTCTCTTTAATTTTGTACCCGTAAGGGAAAACTAAAATCTTTCCAACCAATTCTGGGTGTTGAACATCTTCAATTATTTCAACATAACTGTAATATTTAGTATTCCTATTCAACAGTTCTGCCTTTTCAACATCAGCTTGATTTTTAGATTTTTTCAATTTCCAAAACATTGTGCAAAGATCACATTTTTCTTTAAAATTACGTTCACAATCATAATACCCGATTAAATCAGGATGATTGTCAAATGGTCCACGTGCAACATAATGCACATGTTTTTCAACTGAAGCTGGTCCTAATTTACCACCTCTAGTTAAATTACGAAGAAAACGAATTTTTGATTTGTAGCCCACTTTTACATCAGCGGCTTCTTCGAGTGTTGGACGATAAATACCGTCTTGGTTTTTAGTTTTCTTATTAAGAAAACTCATTTCTTCTTTTTGTTGATCTGCGTCAGATTCGAACAAAAATTTGTCATCAAATTCCTTGTATTCCATACATGCTTTGATTGTTTTTTAGAAAGCCTTTAAATGTGAAGTCTTTCGTTAAGCCAATTAATCCTAAAAATTTAAAAATTGCCTTTCAAAACCTTTTATAACATCAAAACAAAAAAGTTTAAAAATTATAATAGGCTTTTTTATATATTAAATTTAATCGGTCCAAATTGGTGTTTTTTTAATTTATTTTCAATTTATTTTTTAATATATAAATATTATGATGATAAGTTTAATTGATAATTTTTTATTAGAAAATAAAACAAATTTTACAATTTATTTATTAAAAAATAATATCAATAATAAAATATATATTGGACAATCAATAAATTTAAAATCAAGACTAAATAAACACAAAAATTCCAAAAAAAATTCCAAACAAATAATATCGAAATCTATTCACAAATATGGATATAAAAATTTTCAGTGTGAAATTTTATATTATGCAAATTCAATTGAAGAATTAAATGAAAAAGAATTATATTATATAGAATTTTATAAATCAACAGATAAAAAAATTGGATATAATATTAGACCCGGAGGAAAAAATAGTAAAGTTAGTGATATTACAAAAGAAAAACTAAGACAAATAAATTTAAATAAAGAAGTTTCAAATAAAACAATTGAAAAAATTAGAAATTCTACAATCGGTAATAATAATCATTTTTATGGTAAAAAACATTCTATGGAAACCAAATCAAAAATGATTGAATCTTGGAAAAGTAGGGGGGAAAATTTCCAATGAAACGAAGAAAAAAATGAGTATATCACAAACAGGAAGAAAACATTCAGATATTACCAAAGAAAAAATAAGTAAATCTCACTTAGGTATTAGAAGTCATGAAACACCATTATATCTATTAAATCAAAATTTAGAAATAATTAATAATTTTAATAATGTTGAAGAATGTTCAAAATTTGTTGGTATATGTACAAGAAATGTATATGATGCGATAAAAAATTATAGATTCGTAAAAAGAAATTTTTGGATTATTAAACAAAATAATTCTGAATTTGATATATCAAATATTAAATTGAAATTATAATTTTTTCAAATACTGGATTTTTCATAATCATATTCTTTATTTTTCAATATTCTATACAATATTTCAGATTCACTTTCTTTCCCCCGGTAGTGTAATTCTTCAACTCCGATTTCCACCATGCAATCTAGAAAAACCATTTTCATTTGTTCAACTGTAAAATTAGTTTTTATATTTTTTCTTTTTAAATTATTGATGAATTTTATACAAAATTCATCATATGACCAATCGATACCTTTTCCATCATATCTTTCAACCAATTTAGAAACATCATCTTTCATTTCTTTAAATTTTTCTCTATTTTCAACTAAATCATTTGTCAACATTATCAACATTTCTTCCTTCATTGTTAGAATACTTAATTTTTATTTTTAAAAAAATCTCCCCCAAAATAATATTTGTATAAAACGTTACCATATTCATATCCAGATAATCCACATCCGGGTGTCTTTTAAAAAAAGATATAAAAACAGTCATATAATCTGTACAAAAATCATCATAATTATATTGAAAATCCAATTTCATGGAATCTTTCAATGCCTTATTAACTTCAATTATCATTTTTTTAAAAATATCCCTTTTTTCAACAAAAATAGATGTTAGAAATTTTTTATATTCTTCTTCAGATTGACTAATCATTCAATAAATATTATTTTTCTAATATACTTATCAAAATAAAAAAAGTTTAATTTAACAAACACTTTTTAATATATACAATAAAAAGTGTAACCAATTTAATGACAACCCAAACAAATGTATCCAATCAAAAATTTGGAGAAATATTAAATATAAATAATAATACAAAATATTCAATTTCACCAAATTCTGTCAAATTATTACCCGTAATATCAAATGATAATAATTATGTTAAGTTATATACTGAAACAAATATGTCAATTAATAAAGGTGATTATGTTTTTATAATGTTTGATGATAATGGATATAGTGGAACCGGACAAACAATATTAGATAATTATTATGAATATAGTGGAAATACAAATTGGATTTATTTAAAATCAAGTCAAGGTTATGAAGTTTTGAACACCAACGAATCAAACAATGAAATAACAATTAAACGATATTATAATTCAAATTTGGATAATATTCAATTAAATAATCACTATTTATGTAAAATATATATAAATAAAATAAATTTTTATGGTGGTTGGGTCGATGGTGTTTGTTTTAGATCTGTAGATTTGAATAGTCAAACAGATACTTATATTGATATTGATATTAAACAGTGTATTATATTAAGTGGTGGAACCAATTCGAGTGTTCTTTTAGGAAATGTTTATAATGCTTATTATATTGATATTAAAGATAAATATGATACACAATATACATCTGTTAATTCTCAATTATCATCTTTAACAAAAAAATCACCAATTTCTATAAATCCATATAAATATAAAAAATATGATTATAATATAAAAACAGAAAACCCTGTAACTAGTTATTATACGAAAAATAATAATTTATATGGTTACACTTATATATCATACACAAAATTCTTTTGTTCAATAATAAATAATGGATATTATTCAAATTGTACATTTTCTGGTGGAACGATATATAACGGGAATTTTATAAATTGTGATTTTAAGGGATTAACAGTTGAATATGGTAATTTTATAAATTGTAATATAGATAATAAATCAATATGGAAATATGGTATTTGGTACGGTAGTGGTTTAACTACAAATTTTGGTCCAAATATATGGTATAATGGAATTTGGAATGAGGGGGTATTTAATGGAAAAACATGGGTAACTGGAATTTTTAATAATGGAATTTTTGAATATAGTACTTGGTTGGGTGGTATATTTAATGGAAATAGTAGTATTTTTAAAGATCCGGATGATCCCGATTTTTCTTTCAGTAATTGGAGTGGTGGAACTTTCAATGGTGGAAAATTTTTCAATTCCAATTGGTTGGGTGGTTGTTTTAATGGTGAAAATTTTTTAGAGTCATCAATATGGTCAGATGGAACTTTTAATAATGGAACTTTTGACAATAGTATGTGGAGTGGTGGGACATTTAATAATGGAATTTTTAAAGATAGTATTTGGTCAGGTGGGACATTTAATAATGGAACTTTTGAAAATAGTACTTGGTATAATGGAATTTTCAATAATGGAATTTTCAATACAGGTGTTAATAATACAAATGTTTTTCTATCATCTGGAATTACACAGCAATGGAAAAATGGTACATTTAATAGTGGTAATTTTGTAAATTCTTTTTGGTTAAATGGAATATTTAATGGTGGTAATTTCACAAATAGTATGTGGAGTGGTGGAACTTTTAATTATGGTAATTTTAATAATTCGGTTTGGCTTTATGGTATTTGGAAAAATGGTATTGTCAACGATTCCACATTTCATGCAGTTAATTGGTATAATGGAACATTTAATAATGGTACAATGGGCATAAAAATGAAAATATCATCATCAATTTTGTATGATCCACCCCAAATCAATTGGAGTGGCGGAACATTTAATAATGGTATTTTTGGTAATTCTGATAATATTTCAACTGATGTTAACCCAGAACCGGAATCAAGTTATACATTAACACCATCAATAATAAATTGGTATAATGGTGATTTTTACGGTGGAAAATTTTATAATAATCGTTATGGTTTAACTACAAACATTCCATCAAGTGGTGCGTTTTTTAATGGTGTATTTCACGAAGGATATTTTTATGGTGTTTATTTGGGTGGACAATGGATAAATGGTTATTTTGGGGGTTATAATTGGACAAATCAAATCATAACACTGTCCATTAAAAAAAATTATCAAATATCTAATAAAACAGCAATAAATACTTATAATTTATAAAACAAAAAAATATTTTATTTATATAAAACATAAATTAAATTAAAATTAAAATTATGAAAATTTTAGAATTCATTAAGAAATATTATTCGATAATATTATTCGGCATCATACTTGTTTTATCCGTTTTTTTATTTCAAACGTGTTCAAATTTAAAAAAAGAACGTGAAGATAGAGTTTTTCAAGAAAAAATTAGAACTCAAAATATAAGTGCTATGACAGATAGTATTAGAGTGGAATTTAATGAAAAATTAAAAGCATATGAGTTTTCAAAAGATAATTATGTTTTGGAACAATTGAAAGATTTAGAAAATTATAATAAAGTATTATATGATAAACTTAAAAAAGTTCAAGGTGATATTATAGCTGCAATAAATTCAAAAGTTCAAGGTGATTTGGGTGGTATTAAAACATCCAATGAATTAATCACTATCGACTCTACTAAATTTCAATATGGTTTAAAATTTAAATCATTTTATCAAGATAAAGGTTTTGAACAAAAACTTGTCGGTTCTAGTAGATTTTATTTATTACCAAATGAAATAACTAAAAAATGGACAATACAACCAGATATTACTATAATTGATACTAATTTAACAACAATAAAAATAACATACGGATTAAAAGATTTAGATGACAAATATAGAGTTTTCGCCATATCAGAATCACCAAAAATAAAATTGATAGAATTAGATGGTGGTTTTTTCTACAAAAAAGCACCACAACCATTAATAGATAAATCAAAAAATTGGGCAATAGGACCATATATTGGATTTGGTTTAAATACAGATTATAATTTAGCAAATCCCAGATTTGGTTGGAGTATGGGATTTTCTATACATTATGACATTCTTCAATGGAGATTCGGTAAAAAGAAATAAATCAATTTTAGTCCTTTATTTTTTAATATATAGAAATTACCTGTAAAAAACTCATTTAAAAATGAGTTTTTTACTTTAATATATACTAGAAAAATAATTAAAAAATATTATGGCAAAAAACTTAACAAATTTCGAAGATTTTCGTGAAAAAAAATCTACTAATGAATCTAAAATTATTGAAGCTTCACAATCACAAATGGATTCAATACCAATAGTCAAAATGGTAAATTTTCCTTTGGCCTTAGTAAAAAGTTTTATTAAAAAAGTACTGGATGAAACAGGTAAAGATATAGCCAAAGGTGGTATATGGTCAGATGATTTAATTGCTAGAACTTTAGTTGATTATGCCACATCCACTTCACACTTAATGATAATTGAGAATTTTCCAGTATCAATTGCAACTGGAACTGAAGGTGAACAAAAAGCTCAATCTGCTCAATCTACTCAAGCTCAAATTGCTCAACCACCAGCACAAATTCAATCACAACCACCAGCACAAACATCACAAGGTGGACAAGGACAGCAAATTCAAAGTCCACCGGCAACATCAGGACAACCAAATCCTCAACAAACAGCACAACAAATACCAGCAACTGAACAATAAAAATATATTAAATATGGAATTAGATATTAAAGATTTGTATAAACTATTTGAAGATAATAATTTATCTCCACAAATACCCATTCAACAACAACCACAAAAAGTTGTTAGTATGATAAAAGATGGTGATATAGTTGTTACTGAATTCAAAGGACGTGAGTTTAGGGGTGAAATTTGTAAAACATATGAAAAAAACGGAATTGAAACCTATGACGTTAAAGTGGGTCAAACAATAATATCTGTTAAATTTGAAAATATTTTAGAACATTATCCAAAAAATAATAAGTTCGAAACTGTTCGAAAAGAAGAACCGAAACAAATATTAAAACCACCCGTAAAAAAAGTGGAAAATAAAGTTCCAATAAAATCCATAATAGAAAATAAAGTAGAACCAGAAAAACCATCACATAAAGTAGATAAGGGAGAACAACCACAAAAAGTTTTAACTGATCCGAAAAAACTCGAAAAAGAGGAAATTGAAAAAAATCCAGATAATTCAAACCCAACAAACGAAATGTTAGATTCGAAGAAGGAAATTAAAGTCATTGGAAAAGTTACACATTATACAGGATTGAAACTTCAAGATGTTGAAGATTTTTTAACAACAAAAGGTATCAAGGAAAAATGTTGGTATATGGTTTCTGAAAAAAATGATGAAATTCACGTTATTAGAAATAATGATAAAGGTTTCAAAATTCAACCTTTTGTATTAAGTTTCATGGAAATTCAAATTAAAAATAAAAAATTAAATGAAAATTCATCACAAATAAAAATTAAAGGAAACAATAATTTTTCTATTATATCAAATATCCCAAAAGATTTATACGATTTAATAAGAAATGGTCTAATTGTCCTTTTATCAAAATAATTTAAATTAAATATTACCCCGCCGACAGGACGGGGTTTTTTGTGCCATGAATTAAAACTTTTAACTAAAAATATTATAAAATATACATGATATATATTATAGGGAACACACTATTTGGATACCCGAAAATGTTCGACATTCAAATTAATTATTTTAAAAATTCTTTCATACCATACTTGAAAAAAGTATATCGTGAAGGTGATATTCTTGTTCATACCGGAAACATATTTTATAACAAACAATCTACACATTTTAAGGTTTTGAGGGATGTCTTTGATATATTTGATGAACTATCCACCTTTATACAAATATTCGTTCTGAAAGGGTCTAATGATGATTTATCAATAGATTTATTCAATAGAAAGAATATAAAAATATTTAAAGAAACCAAAAAAGTTAAAAATTTAATGTTCATACCAAATGGTAATTTTTTAATGCCAGACAATGATACTGAATATCTATTTTATAATAACACACCAAAAGAAATAAAAGATATCAAAAAAACATTTAACGGGTTTTACGACAATGAAAAAGGTAGTGATATAAATATAAATATTACATCACCTTATCAATTAAATAAAGATTATACAACATCACCACATGGGTTTTATGCTTTTAGTTTAAAACAAAATGAAGTTAGATTTATTGAAAATAATTACAGTCCTAAATTCAAAGAAATATATATTGATGATATTTCTCAATTGAATGAAATAGATAAAATATCTAATGATTTTGTCGATTTAATTATAAATTCTAAAGTTGTAGAAAAAACTGAAAATAAAAATAAAGTGGATATTTTTATATCAAAAAATGATTTTCATAATGTGTACTTTACTGAAAGTACAAAAATTGAAAAGGATATTAAAATAAAAGATAATAACGATATAAGAAATATTTTAATAGATAACGCAGAATCAGATATGGTTGATCATTTGAACGAAATATTTCAAATTTATGACACTAATAAAAGAGAATGATTAAAATTTGTGAAATTTTATTTTTGGTAATGCAAAACCCATTCTATCAGCAATCCCTTTGCGGTCTTATAATAAACATCACTCATACTTACAATAACATATCCATCCGTAATATAATCCATTAACATCCAAGGTGCAAAAAATGATGATCCAATTAAAATATCTTCATTCATTTTTTAATATAATTTTTAAAAATCTAAAAAATCCACACCACCATCTTTTTTGTAATTTCTTCCAACCAGTTTCTTTATATGTATTAGGATCGTATTCATTTCTATTCCTTTATGTGTTTCATAAAAATATATTTATTTTTAGTATATATAATTTAAACTGGTTGTAAAAAGAACATACTTCTCCCAGCGGATACATATTGACTTTCACCACTACATATAATTCTAGACTTTCTATCTTTTCTATAAAAAATCTTTTCTGTATCAAAAGTAGTTAGATCCAACAATTCACCCAACCAATCACCTTCTGATATAATATCACCAATTTTTACTTTAGGTAAAAATAATCCATCTTTATAAGTGAAAAATTCAAAAAATTCATCGTATTTGGGTTCACATAAAGTTAATTTAAAATCATCACAATTATTTATAATATTAATTATCAATTCGGAACATCTTTTTGCACTATCATAATCAATATAATTCATTTGATTTATTTCAATTGTAAAACTAATCTTCCCTTTATCTAAACCGTATTTCTTAATTGTATTTGAATCAGAATAACGAATAAGATATTTAATATCATGTTTTAATGCAAATTCAACATACGAATTTGTTGTTTCATCCTGATTTAACAATATAAATTCACAACATCTTGGAGATGAATGTACATCAATAATAATATCATTATCATTAAATAATTTTGTTAATTCATCAATAGATATATTATTATCAAAATCAACTTTAAACATTCTATTTAAATCACTAGTATTATCATTTGGAATTTCCCTTATATTGTTTTTTATTCCATCAGTATTTACAGCATTTAAAATTGTTAATTTTTTAAATTTAGATTTATCAAAATCAAATTTCTTTAATATATATCCAGCATAAACTGGTGATATTTCATTTCCATGAACACCAGTTAATACTAAAATATTTTTATTTCCAGTTCCTAAAATTTCTGTTCTATTCATTAATAATTTTTATTTTTTTATAAATAAAATATGAAATTAAGTTTAAAAAAATGACATTAAAAATTTAATATATATAATACGTTGAAAAAGAAATAAATACAATTATGGCAAAAACAACATCACCCAAAAATAAAAATATTGATCAAAGTCACATATTAACTACTGAAAAAGTTAAAGAAATTCAAGAGAAAGAAAGATTAGCATTACCACTTAAACTAACTGAAAGACTGTGGTTTAAGAATAATCCGGGTATTAGAAGACCGGGATTAAAATTCGCTATGACAGAAGAAGAGATACGTGAATATGTCAGATGTAAATTATCTGTATATTACTTCGCGGAACACTACTGTAAAATTAAATTGGAAGATGGTAGCATCGGACAAATGAAACTTCGTGAATACCAAAAAGATATTATAAAATTATATACTGAAAACAGATATTCGATACTAATGGCTAGTAGACAATCCGGTAAGTGCTTAATTTTCAATACGTTAGCAAATTTAAAAGATGAAAATGGATATATTTTTAAAATTTCAATTGGTGAATTATATTACGAAACGCTTAAAAAATATAGAAAATTAACCATTATTGAAAAAACTAAATTATTTCTTTATAAAATTCTAAAATATGTAGAATAAATATCCCATTTTGTCCGCTTGCTATTAATATATAAAAATAAAAACAACAATGGAAAATTTAATTACTTGTAAAATATGTGGAAAAAAATCAACCAGAATATATGGTAGACATTTAAAAAAACATGGTTTAACATCAGACGAATATTTAAAGTTATATCCCGGTGAACCTTTATATTCAGAATCCGATTATAAAGAAACAACTAAAAATGGTGGATTACACATGAAACAAGAAAAATATAAAAAATTATTTTCAGACAAAATAACAGGACAAAAAAATCCAAACAGTAAATCAAAAACAACAGAAGAACAAAGAAAACAGAGAAGTCCTTTTTCAAAAAATTTTATAAAGTATGAAAATGAAAATGAAGCTATTGAATTTTCAAAAAAGGTTCATGAAAATATAACACCAGAACAACAATCTACCAGAATTGAATATTGGTTAAAGAAAGGATACAATGAAATTGATGCAAAACAAAAATTATCTGAAAGACAAAGAACATTTACTTTAGAAAAATATATAGAAAAACACGGTGAAATTGATGGTTTAAAAATATGGAATGAACGTCAAAATAAATGGCAAAAATCTTTATTGGAAAATGGAAATTTAAAATGTGGGTTCTCTAAAATATCTCAAAAACTTTTCTATGATATTTTAGAACAATATGAAATTAAAGATAGAATAAATGTTTATTTTGCAACTAAAAACAAAGAATATTTCATATCTGAAAAAAATGAAAATTTATCTGAAAAAAATAAATTTTATCAATATGATTTTACTGATAAAAATAAAAAAAAGATAATCGAATTTAATAGTGATATGTATCACGCAAATCCAATCAAATGGAAAAATAATGATAATCCACACCCATATAGAAAATGGTTAAAATCCGAAGATATTTGGAAACACGATAAAGAAAAAATATTAGCAGCCGAAAAGAAAAATTTTAGCATTTTGATCATATGGGAATCGGATTATAAAAACGATCCAGAAAAAACAATTCAAAAATGTTTAAAATTTTTAAAATAAAATAAAAAATGATAAAAGAAAAAGAAGTAAACATCAAAATTGCAGACAAAACAATTAAAAAATTTAGAAATTTTGGTTATGTTTGTAATTTAAATGATGAAATTTTAATAAAAATAGAACACGTCTCATTAAAATCACATGTTAAAATAACAGGAATTTGTGATATTTGTGGATGTGAAAAAATTATATCTTATCAAAGTTATAATAATAATTTTAATAAATATAATTTATATACTTGTCACAAATGTTCATCCATTAAAAACAAATTAACATGTCAAAAAAAATATAATAATAAAACTTATAATAATAGAAATAAATGTAAAAAAACAAATTTGGAAATTTATGGATTTGAAAATGTTTTTCAAAATGAAGAAATTAAAAATAAAATTAAATTAACAAATAATGAAAAATATGATTGTGACTATCCACAACAAAATAAAGAAATTTTACAAAAATCTATAAAAACAAATAATGAAAAATACAATTGTGATAGACCAGCACAAAATTCATTTTTTGTTGAAAAAGCGAAAAATACAAAAAACAAAAAATATGATAATGAAAATTACAATAACATTATAAAAATTAAAAAAACATGTAAAACAAAATATAATATTGAAAATGTATCACAATTACCAGAACATAAAGAAAAAACACAAAAATATTATAATAAAAAAATGTTATCTAAATATTTATTTATTAAAAAAATAGATTACGAAAATAAAAAATATTTCTGTTGTTGTGAAGAAGGACATAATTATGAAATAAATATTAATTTATTTCATAATAGGTTGTCACATAACATAACAACATGTACAATATGTTATCCAGAACATTCTTTAACATCAGACGGTGAAAGAAAATTATTTAAATTCATAAAAGAAAATTATAAAGGGGTAATAATTAAAAATGATAGAAAAATATTAAATGGTAAAGAATTAGACATTTATTTACCAGATTTAAATTTAGCATTTGAATATAACGGTGATTATTGGCATAGTAATATCTATAAAAATGAAAATTATCATAATGATAAAACAAATAATTGTAAAAATAAAAATATCAATTTAATACATGTATGGGAAAAAGAATGGAAAAATAATAATAAATATATAAAATCTATTATTTTAAAATTAATAAAAAATAAAAATGTTTAAGAAAATATTAAGAAATATTATATATTTTTTAATTGAAAAATTAGAAAATTATGAATATAGAAACATAGATTTAGATGAAAATGATGAAACAAAAAAAATATTAAATTTTTTACCATTAGAAAATTTATTAGTCGAAACAGATTATGGTTTTGTTCCAATTGAAGAAATTAATTTAACACAACCATATACATTTTATACACTAAAATTGGAAAATGGTATTAAATTAAATTGTGCGGATGTTCATGGTGTTTTTTGTGAAAATCATATAATTAAATTTGTTAAAGATTTAACACACGATGATATAGTTTTAACCAAAAGGGGTCCATCAAAAATAAAATCTATTATTAAACAAAACTATAAAGTTTCTATGTTCGATTTATCAATTCAATCCAATGAACATAGTTATTATACAAATGATATTTTAAGTTTAAATACAGTTAGTGCTGCAATTGTAATGTTGTGGACTGTTTTATTTAATAAAGATAAAGGGGTTATGGTTGTTGCTAACGTATCTAATACTGTTAAAGAAATTATAAGAAAAATAAAAGACATATATAAATTATTACCATTCTACTTAAAGGCCGGTATAAACAACTGGAACGAAAGATCACTATCTTTTGAAAATGGTAGTAGAATACAAACACAAAATAGATCCAAAGAACCGGCCATTGGTTTTACAATAGATTTACTATATCTCGATGAGTTTGCTAAAATTCCAGATAATATAATTAGAGCTTATTATTCATCCGTTGTACCAACTGTATCATCAATTACAAATTCAAAAATTATTATTACATCAACCCCGGACGGTAGAAATTTATTCTTTGAATTATTAAGAGATGCCGAATTACCAGAAGGTGATCCACATAAAAACCCATATAAAGCACTTAAAGTTTATTGGTATCAAATAAAAGGTAGGAGGGATACTAAAATAAAATTCATTGACGACAAACTCAAAAAACACGGATTAACTGAAGGTTATGTTTTGAATTATTTGAGAAATGAATTGGGTTATAAACTTTATGATAAGGTACTTGATGGTATAGCTATACATCATATTAAATTTTACGAAGATGATGAAATAACCCCATCACTTCAATCTGATATTTCCAGTATCCGTTCATTAAGAATTGCAACAAATTTAGAAACAAGAGATGACAATATGGAATTTGAAAGTGAAATTCCTTTTACTGAAATTGCATATATTTCTAATTGGGAAGAAGAAGAAACAAATCTTATAGGTGGTGAAGATAAATTCAAACAAGAATACGGACTTCAATTTATAACAGATCAAAATTTATTATTTGATAGTATTATATTTGAAAGTTTAACTAATAATGAAACACCATTTGAATATAAAGAAATACCACAATTTGAAAATAAATTAAAATTTCCTTATACAGATTTAAAATGGATAAAAAATAGACCGGATCTATTTGATATTAGACAAGTAAAAAATTATAATATATTTATAGGAATTGACATGGGTGAAGGACTTGCACAAAATTACACTGTGATAAATATTTTTAGATTAATGATGAAAGATAAAGATATTATAAATAGAAAAAGACTAATGTATGAAAGCAAATATGATTTATTTAAATTGGAACAAATTGGTGTTTTTCAAAATAATATTTATAACGCAAATGAAATATCACATATATTATATTTAATAGGATTTGAATTATTCGATTCTGAAAAAGTAAAAATAGTTCTTGAAAAAAATAAAAATCTGGGTGATAGACTTCTAGATAATATGAAACATGTATTTAATGATATCAACAATTATGGTGATTCGGTATTTGTTCGTTACAAACAAAATGAAACTGATACTTACCTAACTGTTGGTTTCCTTGTGAAAAGTGGAGAAAAAGGCAAGAAACTAATGATAAAAGATTTTCAAGATTGTATCAAAAAAGACGCGATGGTATTACATCACAGTGGAACCATAATAGAATTAAGTTCATTCTCCAAAAAAGAATTGGCAAATGGTGAAGTGACATATAAATCTCAAAGTGGTACTGATGACTGTGTGATGTCAATTATAAACTTGGCAACTATTTATAGTCATATTGATTGGAAAAATATAATTGACACTTATATTGACTTTAATGCAACAGATATAGAAAAAGAAATTGTTAAAAATTTCTTAGAAACTGCACCACTTGAAAATACAATAAACTACAAATCATTCAGATTAGCTAGAAAACAATTCATAAATAAAGTTGATGTGATGTCACAAATAAATTCTATTAAACCAAATAATCCTTGGAGAGAAGATGATTCAAACGAAATATTTAAACGAAATCCTTGGAGAGAACCTGACCCATTTAGAAAAAATGATGATGAAAATAAAAATCCATTATTTTGGCCAAATTCACAAAAAAAACAATTTTGGCCAAAAAAATATAATATTTAATAAACTTTTTATTTTTTTCTTAATAAAAAAGATGTATATTTATCAAAAATGGAAAAAATAGACTTTTTTTGACAAATATATAAAATAAATGTTGTAATAGCAATTTTAAGAGATACTTCGGTTCTAATTGGTTCGACTCCAATAGAAAGCACCAAAAAGTCGCTTTTTATCAAAACTCTTAAAAAAATATCTTTACAATTTTTTAAACTTTTATGTTTTTTTGAAATATAAATAAAACAAACGTTCTTAATTTTAATGATTTTTAAAAAAGGTAGTGATAAAATAACTTACTTCGTAGGAAATGAAAAAAAGTTATTTTAGATTTACTCCTTATAATATTTACTGATGATAGTAAGATTGAGTGTTACTTCGACAATTATGGAAGAAGCCTTCGGGCATCAGAAACGTTATCACCAATAAGGTGATAACAGGTGGTTCGGTTCTACCTAAAACCGAGGATTTGACATCCAAAAAGTCAAGGTTCCAATTAACCCAAAATCGGGGTTGAATATGAAAGATGATAAATCTTTCATTTTAGTGAAAACCTAAATTTCACATCTCACTTATCGTTTTCTTCATCTATAGATTAAGACATTCAGAAATGAATGTCACCAAAAGGGGCTACTGAAATTTATTTCGATAGTCCCTTTTTTTTTTAACTTTAAATTACAAACAAACAAAAAATAAAAAAGAAAGGATTATTATGTCAAAATTCAATGAAAAAAAAGTTGCTTACAAAGCAGAAAAAACTGTTAACTTAGCAGGTGGTGAAGCCTACAAAGAATCAAATAAATTAGAATTAGTTTCTATTTTGTTAACATCCTTTGTACAGAATTCTTTTTACGAAACTGAAGAACAAACCAATAACAGATTGATTGATCTTATTGGTAAGACACAACCGGATTTTGTAGCTAAATCTGCACTTTATGCCCGTAATGAATTTGGTATGAGATCCATATCACATATTACAGCTGCTGAATTGGCTAAATATTTGTCCAACTTACCTTGGGCAAAAAATTTCTATAACAAAATTGTCCGTAGACCGGATGATATGATGGAAATCTTGGCTTACTACATGAAAAAGAAAGACAACAAAATTACCAATTCGATGAAAAAAGGCTTCGCTGAAGCTATTTCAAGATTCGATGCATACCAACTTGGAAAATGGAGAGGTGAAGGTAAAGACTTCAAATTAGTTGATATTGCCAACTTGGTACACCCAGTACCAACACAGGGTGATAAATTTTTGGTAACTGTTAATCGTCAAGAATACATTGACATACTTAACAAGAAATTATCTTTGAAAAAGAAAGCTGAAGATAAGAAAGAAATTGAAAAGAAACTTAATTGGGTTAAATCACAAGAAGGTGGAACTATCAAAATTCACGCTCTTGAAGCACTTGTAATTGATTTACTTCGTAGTAAAGACACTTGGGAATCTGAATTGTCAAAAGCTGGTCAAATAGCTAACAATGAAGATGAAAAACAAGACCTTAAAAAAGACGCTTGGACAAAGCTTCTTAGTGAACGTAAAATCGGTTACTTCGCTTTACTTCGTAACCTAAGAAACATTGTTGAACAAGCACCGGAAATGATTGATGTCGCTTGTGAACTTTTAACTGATGAAAAGTTAATTAAGAAATCATTGGTTTTACCATTCAGATTTCTTGTAGCTTACAAAGAATTACAAAGTCTTGGTACTTCGGATTCTAAATACAGAAAAGTTCTAACTGCCATCAACGAAGCTACTGAAATTTCACTTAATAATATTCCGAAATTTGATGGTGAAACATTGGTTGTTTTAGATACATCTGGTTCTATGACATCAAATAAAGTAGCAAAAAGTACAATTAGTTGTGCTGAAGCTGGTGCACAATTCGCAGCCGCTATCGCAAAACGTAATGGTTGTGATTTGATGAGATTTGATGATCATGCAGAATACAAAAACTATAACCCATCTGATAGTTTGATGACTATTACAAACATTTACAAGTTCGCTTGTGCTGGTACTAATTTCCATAGTATCTTTCAAAAAGCCAATAAAGCTTACGATAGAATAATTATTTTATCTGATGAACAAGGTTGGGTTGGATATCACGCACCAACAACAACTTTCAAAGAATACTGTAAAAAGTATAAATGTCAGTCTCATATCTATTCTATTGACCTTAAAGGTTACGGAACTTTACAATTCCCAGAAAACAAAGTTTACGCTTTGGCTGGATTTTCAGATAAAGTTTTCGATTTAATGAAAATGTTGGAACAAGATCGTCAGGCTTTGATTCACAAGATTGAAGCAGTTGAAATCTAAACTGTTCATTTTAATCTACTGTTCATTATCAATGAACAGATGAAAAAAATGAACAAAAGGGGATGAAATTTATTTTCATCCCTTTTTTATTTTTTCTTTTCATACGATTTTAATGATAAAATATAATCATTTATTTCATCAACTATTTTTTCAATTTCAATATCTATATTTTTAAGAAATGTTTTTTGTCTAATTCTTATCATTTTACAATTAAAATTATCTTTTAAATATTCATCTCTTTTTTTATCATTTTCTAAATTATGACATTCTTCATCCCATTCAATACATATATTATATTTATCAATATATCCATCTATCCAATATTTTATGAATTTCTTTTCACCACCATTTAAAGCATGCTGAATTGGTATATTTAATTTTTTTGATATTAAATCTAAATACATTATTGAATTTGGATTATATCTAGGAACATGATTTTTCCAAATTTCACCATATTTATCTATTTGTGTTTGAATTATACTATTCATTATATTTATGTTTTGTGTTGGGTTTTTTGTTCCATATTTTTTTAACATAGTATTTTCAACTTTTTCTTTCACTTCTATATTTAACCAAGGCCATTCGCAACCATATTTTTTTAAACAAGTTTGTTTATATCTTTCTTGTATTTCTTTCGATTGACTTGGATATTCAGTTCCATAATTTTTTAAACAAGTTTGTTTTTTCCTTTTTTTTATTTCATTGTTTTTAGATACATTTTCAAATCCATATCTTTCCAAACATGTATTTTGTATTCTTTTTATACCAATATCAGATTGTAAATAATGTTCCACTCCATAATTTTTTAAACTAGTTTGTTTAGATTTATTATGAGAACATTTCTGAGAACAAGAATAATAATCACCATTATTCATATTTTTTAAATATTTACGATATGATAATAGTTTTTCTTTACCACAAATATCGCATTTAACATTTATCTTCAAGTTACTACACAACATTAAATCTTTAATATTTACTTCAAATTTATCAAATCTTTTTGTGAAAACATATCCTTTATCAACATAATATTTTTTATCATAATTATTCCAATACATTAAAACAAATTCATCTAATATCATACTATATAAAATTCTTTTTCGTCTATGACTTCATTTTTAATCAAATCATTATCCCGGATTTAAAATAAAAATTGATTTGAAAATTTCTGTAATTAATTCTGGACTTTCATTTGTAAAATCAGAAAATTAAGTAATAGTAATCTTTTTGTAATTATAATCAATTTCCACACAATCTGGACAAACACCACCATCTGTTTCAAAATCTATATGTGGATCTATTTCCCAATCTTTAAAATCTTGTGAATCAGTATCAAAATAAATATAATTATCTTTAAGTCTAGCATTATTCAAACCTTCTTTATAAATACTCCATTCAATTTGACATTCTATTCTTGTAACAACTAAATCCATAGATTTTATTCTATCTTGTCTCATATCCGGTTGTAAATTCCAAGTTACAATTGCATTACTTGGACTTATATCCACATCATCTGGACTATTAGATAATGTTTCTTCCAATCCATATATTGTTACATCACTAACTTCTGTTTTAAAAACGGTATCGAAACTTACCATTTCTTCGTTAATGAAATTCTTATAATTTTTCATATTAAATTAATTTGATTTATTTTATATATTATTTTTTTATTTCAAAAGTTTGTTGTAGTTTTGTAATTCAAATAAAAATATAAAAATATTATGAGAACACTTGCCGAAAGAAATGAAATGGTTTCCTTATTAGAAGGACAAAAAGAAAAGGCCCCACACTTTAATTTTTTTGGGGAAGATAATCATGCACAACTTGATGCTCAAATTCAAGTCATTGAAGAAGAAATGGACACCGATCAAGTTGATGATCAATGGAATCCGGATGAAGTTTATGATCAATGGAATCCGGATGAAGTTTATGATATGAATAATTCCGCTACAATGGCAGCCAATTGGTTAGATGGGGATGATGATGCAGGGGACGAACTTAGAAGTCAATGGGGGTGAAATGGTAGTTCGTGAAATAATAAACGGTAAAATTTTTTTAGCTCAAACCACATTCTATGTTTATAGAAGTGAATCAGATTTAGCAAACGATAAAATCCCTTGTTTAATAACATCGGATAAAAAATTGTGGAATAAATATAAAAGACAAAAAAACAATACATTATTATTTTCACATCAAACCATATATTATATTTATAATAGTGAAGATGATTTACAAAACAATAAGGATTGGATCACAACACCTGACATAAAAATATTCAAAAAATATATGAAACAAATAAAACTTTTGAAATAATGGGAGGAAAGGCGTTAAAGCATACATTCACCGAGCGTAAAACGACAGAACAGTTTTATGACATTCAAAGTCGTTTAATTCCGAAATTGAAAGAAATTTTTGGAACTGAAATTTATGTTCTGAAATTTTACCATACCAAACCGGATCATGGTGATATGGATATTCTATTGAAAGTAGATAATCAGTTTTATAATAAAGGTATAAATATTCGTAAAGAAATCGATAAACATTTATCACCAAATGAAATTGTGGTAAATGATGGAACAACAACTTTTGATTTTGAACAATTTCAAATTGATTTAATTCCGGTCGCTGAATCTGTTTGGGAATCCACTAAATTTTGGATGGATTACGACCCAACAAGTAATTTGTTGGGAAAATTATTTAGATCTATAAAATTTGAAGAATGACCCGATAACGAACCTTATGATTTTTATATATAAAAATAAAAATCATAATGGTAATTTAAGATGAAAAAAATGATTCAAATTATTTTGGTTCTGGAATACATTTAACTAGATCTGTAAAAAAATATGGTAAAGAAAATTTCAAAAAAGAAATAATTGAACATTGTAATACATCGGAAGAATTAAAGGAAAAAGAAAAATATTGGATTGATTTTTACAAAGCATGTGAATCGAATCAATTTTATAATATAGCAAAAGGTGGTGATGGTGGAAATGTTATCAAAGGATATTCAGAAGAAAAAAAGAATGAAATATATAAAAAAACAATAGAAAATAGAAAATGGTATAAACATTCTAATGAAACAAAAGAAAAAATATCTAAAAAACATAAAGGGAAAAAATTATCTGATATTACAAAATTAAAATTATCCGAATATAATAAAGGTAAAAAATGGACTCAAGAACAAAAAGATAAATTTAAAACACAAACAGGACATTTAACATCAGAAGAAACTCGTATAAAAATATCAAAAGCAACAAAAGGAAAAAACATCGGTAATATACCTTGGAACAAAAATATACCAATGTCAGAAGAAACAAAAAATAAATTATCATTATCAAAAAAAGGTAAAAATTGTGGAAATGATAATTCATCTTATGGTAAAACTTGGATGAATAACGGAAATAAAAATTTATACGTTTTAAAAAAAGAAATTGAAAGTTATACAAAAAAAGGATATAAAATGGGATTAATTAAAAAATATGATAATACTATTCGTGGATATTTAAAATATAGACCAGATGGATTATATGCTATCATTTTCAATAAATCACTGTCTAATAAATTGGGTGAAATTTTAATCACAAAAGATATAAATAAAATGTTTCCATTTATGGGATTGGACATTAATCGTAAATATAATGGATTTGAAACATTAGAAGAAATTTATGATTGGATTATTTCATGTAAATATTTTAAACCACAAATATTTTTCTTGGAAAATTTAAATCAAGATGATAGAAAAAGAAACAAGAAACGTCCAACTTTTAATAAATTTTTGGAATATATTAAAGATTTTCAATTCGATAATGAAAAATTAACAAATGATGTATTGAATTTAATCGATTCCAGTTTTCCGGAAGTTCATTTTCTTGAACAAATTGAAATTTTGAAAAAGAAAGATGAAGATAATCAAAAGATAAGGGCTAAATTCAATGGTGAATTGGTGATGGAATGGTCTGGATTAAAAGGAAAAGAATTGGGTAATGTTATTACTGAATATCGTAAAGAAAAAAATGAACAATTTTTTAAAGATACAAATTCTGATGACATCAAATCCGATTTTGGAAAATGGTATTTGGATTATATTAAAAAAGAACTGAATTCCACTTTGGAATGTGGTTTAGATTATCAAAAATAAAAAATAATATAATTATGATAAATATTATAGAAAATAAATTAAAAATTCGTGAATCATTTCTTAACCAATACGAAAATAGTTGGAACGAAGAAACACTGGATTACGATATGGAAGAACCAAAAGAAATTGATGAATTGGGTGAAGAAATTCACGATTTATTATCACTACATCATAAAAACTTACCAGTCGATTTCATTCTTGAAACATTGACAAAATTGGGTGGTGATGCTTCTATTTTATACGATGATAATGGAAACTTTGCTATGGGAACAGATGGATACAGTTCTGTATCAACAGTACCATCAGATTGTAGTCTTACCTTTTTTGTAGAAAAAGATAATTGGAAACCAACCATCAGAGAAGCAATTTCTGTTTTATTTGAAAATTTTGAAGAATAGTTTAATTTTGTATTCACAATCATACTATAAGTATAAATAAATGAAAAAAGAAAAAGAATTAAGAATGTATTTTTTTGTTATGGGAAACATTGGAACAATTGATAAAGGGATACAAGCCGGACATTGTTCACAAGAATATTCAAATCAATTTGGAAAAACCAAATTATATAAGGATTGGTTTAATAACCATAAAACTTTTATTTTACTCAATGGTGGCGTAAGTAATGATGGAATTGTTCACGGTGATAAAAATATTTATATTGATGAATCCAAATTGGGAACAATGGAATTATACGAAAGATATCTCATTGATAATAAAATCCCATTTTCATCTTTTCGTGAACCTGATTTAAACAATTCACTTTCATCTCTTTGTTTCATTTGTGATGAAAAAGTTTTTGATTGGGAAACATATCCACCTTTTATTAAATGGGTTTCTGAGTTTTATCATTTATCTGACGATGAAAAAGAAATGGAACCACCATATGATGAATCTGAAAACTTGAATACAGAATTTTTAAGTTGGGTTCATCTTGTTGGTGGACAACAAAACGCAAAATTGAAAGAATTAATTTACGGTAAAAAATTGGCTTAAAATGAAAATATCAAGTAATAAAAAACCAAACGAATTTGAATCATTTTATAAAATTGTAGATACTATTGATTCATGTGTAAAAGAAGAACATCTTAAAAATTCCAGAAAACTCATAGATTTATATTTTAAAATGTTTAAACCGATATGTAAAAACAAATTTATTGATGAAAAATATAAAAAACTTAATGATTTTCTAACACTACTTTGGATTGAAAAGTACGATGAACTTGGAATAGAATTCACGATATGAAATTATTTAAAGACCATTTCATCAAAATTCATTTACTAAAGATGTCGTAGATTTCTTTTGAATTCACAATTTAAAACCTTTAAAATCCTTAATATATTTCATTCTTTCTCTTATAGGAAATCTCATTGGTTTTTGTAATATTACTGTTGATTTAACAAATCTATTTATATCGTTTGAAGTTACTAAATAATTATCCAGTTGAATTTTAACTGTATCTAATCTTTCCATTATCAGATGTAACATTTCATCATCAGTTTTTCTTATTATTTCTTCGAAGAATTTTTGAATATCATTTGCATAAAAAATGTTTTGGGTATCATCATCATAAAAACTAACATTGGGATACCAATCTTGTTTCAATGATACAAATTTACCTGTTTTAATTTTAAAACCAATTAAATGTTCAAGTAAAATATTTATTTTATTCATGTAATTTTGTCCGGTATTAACACTAGTACCAACAAAATAAATTTTTTTCAAATCAATATTTATGTTTTTTAATTCCAATCTTAATTTGTTTAATTGATCTGAACTGGTTCTTTGATTGGATCTTGCTGTTAATATTCCAATATCAACAAATTTATCAAATCTTAAATGTTCTATATTTTTTAATAGAAATTCAATTTTTGATTTATTAAGCAATTCTTTACTAACAAATGGCATTAAAGATATACCAAAACGTTCCATATTTTCTGTTTTGACTTTTTTCTGGATACGTTTTGATAATTCTTCACTAATATAAAAACATTGACCATTATAATCCAAAACAATATTATCTTTCTTATAATGTCCCCTTTTAATTAATGCAAATTCAATTGGGTTTAAAACCACCACAGGTTTGCTAGGACGTTCTTTGTCTATGATCCATATATCGTTATCATTATTCCACAAAGAACCGTCCAAATCAAAGAAAACTATCTTCTTATTCATTTAATATCATTTATATTTCCATTATATATTAAAAAATGATATTCATTTTTATTTTATCATTTTTTCAAACATTTTTAATGAAACTTTATTATTAATATCTTCATTATATGAAACATAACCACATAATCTTTCATAAACTTTATCATTAACAACATCATCAATAACATCATTTAATAATTCATCTACATATATCATAAATTCGTTTGATTTATTTATAAAAAATTCTTCCCATTTTTTATAATATAAAATCAAATCATTTTCATTATTTATTATTTCATCACCTTTTATATGATTTATAAAATTTTCGGTGAAAATAAGTAATTGTGAAAAATTATACATATTTATAAATTTTACATGATTAAAATTATTTAATGCAACATAAGTGTAAGATTTTTTAAATATCTCATATAATTTATCTGTAATATTAATCCATCTAAATAATTCATATAACATATTATGACGTGCAATAAGTTCGTGTTCTAATGATAAATATATTAAATTTGTAAAATAAGAAAAATCAGTTCCTTTAAATTTATCAAATCCATAAATTTTTAAAAATTCATTCATTTCAATATCATCCACCACAGTATAAATATCATATATATGTCTTAATTCGTGTAAAATAATTGACATTAAATAATCAATATTTATATCATTATCAACCACATTAATCGGTATTTCAATATATTTTTCGGGATCTGATAATATACTATAAATATTAACATTTGAATAATATGGTTGATGTTCACCAAACTTATAATTTACAATTATAATAAAATCAATACCATCTATTGAATATGATTTTTTAAAAGATTTATTACCACTATCAACAATATCTTTTCTTATAATCAATGAAATTTTTTTCAACAAAATCGGAACAGATTTTTCTTGAAAATTTTCAAATTTTTTCAAATATTTTAAATTCTTAATCATCATTTCATAATCATTTTAGAATTTTGGAAGTTTAAAACTACTAGGATTAAAAGATTTTGTCAAATTGGATAAGTTTCCAAAATTTGGAACACCTTTTCCTTGTTCTGTTTCCTGTTTATCTCTATGTTTTTTCTCTTCTTCGTGTCTTTCATTTAATAAATTTATATAATCTTCAAATTCATAATAAGGCCAACTATCAACAACAGATGTTGGTTGTCTCATTTGATACATGAATTCAAATTTATTTTTTCGTAAACTTGTCAAAGATACTTGGAATAACGAAAATACTTGAGGCTCCTTCGGGAAACGTAAATTCGGTGTGGACCTCCAACCCACACGATGGACATTTTGTTTCTAATTCTTTAATACCAAATTGTAATTTTTCAACAGCTTGATTTAAAAATTGAAACTCTTCCATATCCATCTTCTTAAATTCTTCTTCCTTCGCTTTAATTCCATCTTCTGATATTGTTCTTAAATGTGTTAAAGTATATGGAATGATTTTCATAAAAGAAACATTTGGTGTTTTTCCGTTTTGAACTGAGTCTTTTATTGATTTAAAAAACGCTTCCTGTAAACTAATTGTCGGTGGTGCTATTTTCCATATTTTTCCATTAACATTAAATTCAAAAACTCTTTCATTTGTATTAAAAAATTGTTTTAAATCATTATTAGTTTCATGATTAACAAATGTTTTTGGATATTCTTTATTTGGTGTTGCACGATATTGAATTTTAAATTCGTGATCACATTCACCACATTTAACATCTTTTGCTAAATTTACATTTTTTTGAAATGTTAATTCTCTAACCATAAAAATTAAAAAAATTCTATCATTATCCCTTAAATCTTTATATGATCCCAATAACCCATTTGGAAATTTAATACGAATACAACGTGATAACATTTCATTCATTTTTTCTGTAACATCCACTAAATTTTCATTTACAATCGCAGAATACGCCTGAACTTCAGAAACACTTGCCGCTCTTATCATAATTTTAGTTCCGGGCTTGTAAAACACTCCAGCTGGTAAAGCGTTTAAATCAACAGTCAAATAATCTAATAAATTCTCATTTGACATTTCGTAATCAACCGAATCGATTGGAACTGATTCCGTTTTTGTTGTTGTTTCTTGTTGTAAATACTTTGTTAAAGGATCTTCTTGTTTAATTTTTTCTTCTGTCATAATTTTTATTTATTTATTTTTACATATTCCTTTGGAATATTATCATAAGTATAAATTCCATTTTTATTCATATTTGGATCTTTTCTAAATATAATTTCTTTATTTATTTCAAAATAATCTGATTTCAATTTTGGTATATCTATTTCCAAAATTTTATATTTTTGTTCTGGTAATTTTTTAATTGTATCATTCATTTCGAATCTATTTATTAAATCCTCACAACTTTGTATATCTAAGCAAAAATAAATTCTTTCTGGATGATTACTAATTCTTTTTTTTGATTTTGGACATAACCCATTTTTTAATATTTTTTCTATACTTTGTTTTCTACAAACATGATACAATTTATTTAATATTTTTATTTCATCATCAAATTTTTTTTCACATATAATTTCAATTCCAATTATGTTTTTACTCATTATGATATTATTAATTTTATCGTAATTATATTCAAAACGATTAATCATATTACCATCATTTTCTAAATATATTAAAGATGAAAAATAACCCAAATTATTTATATCTCTTATCAAAACTTTAAATAAACTTGTTGTAATAATATCTTTTATTATAATTTTAAAAGTATCATTATCTAAAATATCAATGTGAAAATATTTCGTCATAACTTCATACCAATTACTTAACATATGTACTGAAGATTCTATATTATGAGTATGAATCAATCCCTCACATATTGCACTTTCAAAATCTTCAATTTTTTTATAAATCACTTAAACTATTATTTTTACTGAATCATATTTAAATTTAACAACCAATTGTTTTATTGAGTGATCTTCCCAATTAAAATAAAAAGGTTCTAATATTTCAATAAACATCAAATTAATCAATTCTACTTTATACATAATAACATTTTCAACATCGTGAAAAACAACTTCAGCTTGTAATGGTTTATTCAACCAATCTACAATTGTTTTTAATGGAATAACTTCTTTTTTGTCTATATCCCAATTTAAATTAAAAAACATTACATCTTCTTCAATTCTAAATAATTGATAAGATAATTTATCATTTAAATAAACTGGTGTAAAATTTATTTGTGCCAAATTATTCCAAACTGGTTCCCAACCTTCGGTTCTACCAGATAATTTATAAAAATCTTCATTTAATTTATAAGTACCAAAATGTGCTAACGGCATATTGTTTTTATTTTTATATATTACAGATAGCCGGGTCTCTAAAAAATTATATCAGGAATCTTATCTCCTTTATTCAAATTACCCTCATAAAGAATTCCATCAATAATTCTTGTAGTTGACCACATCGGTTTTAAATTGGATAAAGCACAAACTATTTTAACATCAGTATCTTTTGAAAAAGATACAACCGGAATATGATGATCTATATGCCACTCACCATAATTATCCCAACACATACCATTTGTAAATTTGTTTTCTAAATGCTCTTTCAATTCTAATGCTGAATAACCCAATAAATCAATAGTATGTCCTTCTTTTTTAGTTTCTAGTCTATCTAATGTAGAATGAAGAATAGATCTCCAAGCTATAACATGTGGATTATTTTCTCTATATCTACTTTGTATTTCAGCCAACATTTTTTTATTTTTATTTCTATATTCTTTTAATTCTTCTTTGTGTTCAAACATATATTTTTTATTATATTCAGTATATCTTTGTTTAACACGTGGTAATTTTCTTTTTTCTCTCGCCTTTTTATTAACTTCTTCTTTATTATCAATTCTATATTGTTTCATTCTATCAATAGTTTCGTCTTTCAATTTTTGATATCTTTCTTTATCATATTCTTTTTGTTTTTCTTTAAAATCTGGAACTTCTTTATATTTTTTAAAAAAATTTTTAACACAATCTTTACACTCACTACGATGTCCGTCCTTTGTTCCTCTTTTTAAATGAAATTCATTTATATCTTTTGATTCATCACAAATTCTACATTTTTTACTTCCTTCATTTTTTATATCTTTTTCGAGATTCAATTCTCTTCTTCTCTCACCATTATAATATATTTCATTTGAACATTTTTTACATTCATTTCGATAACCATCTTTCATTAAATTGTCTATTCTAAATTCATTGTTGTTTTTAATTTTTCCACATATTCTACATAATTTCGTATTCATAATTTTAATTTATTTTTAAATAATCAACCACGAAATAAATAAAAAAAAAATTCACAAAATTTTTGTGAATTTTTTAATCATTTTTTTTATAATCAACTTATCAATAGTATAAGTCGTTCCAATAATCAACAGCGAACTTTGCTGTCAACGGATTTTGAATATCACCAGTTGACCAATCAAAATCTTCAAAACCTGTAAAATTAACAATCCAAACATTTATCCAATTAACACGTCTAATAACACGACCTTCTCTATCATGGACATCAATTGTCACCATTGGTGACATAAGATTTCTCTTATAAGATAATTGTCCAGTTTCATTATTCCATACTAAATCGTACCAATCCTTCAACATTCTAAAAACAAAAACAGAATTTGATGTTTTATCTTGATTTAAGTTGAATTGGATTTCTTGTGCTTTAAGAGATGTTTCTTCTGGTGTTGTTGGATATAAACGTGTTGAATATTTAAATCTCTGGGTTTGAACAGCCAAATCCGGATAAATTGGTAAACTCACTTTAATAGCATTTTCCATTAATAATTTTGTAGCTATATCAGGTGGGTTATTTGCAGTAAGAGCTGTCGGCAATTTAATACGAACTTCAAACAAATTTTTGTAAATCGGTTCATGTAAATTCATTGCAGTTTCGATGTTTGTAAAATGTGCTAATGGCATATTATTTATCTTATTTTTTAATTATATATTAATTTTTAAAACTGGTTTTTTTCAGTTTCTAATATTATATATTAATCTTTAAAACTGGTTTTTTCAGTTTCTAATATTATATATTAATATTGGTTCGTTTCATCCTAAATCTTCAAGTTGATTCAAATAAAATTTTAAATTTCTTAATTTTTTCATAAGTTCTGGATCTTTTTCACCACTTTCATTCCAAGAATCAGATAAATATGATTGACCTTTTGAATTTTTTCCGTTACAAATTGCGGATAATGTTTTCCAAACATTATAAAATTTATCATCGTTCATTTCGTTTAATTTAAATTCGTTTAAATGTTTCATAATTTATTTATTTTTATTTCATTCCAATTGTGAGAATAAATCTTTTTATTTCATTATATATTATTTTTTAAACCCAATAAAAAATTTTCAACCTTTTGTCTTGTTTCATTATTTGAATCTTGATATAAATTGGTAAACCATATATTTAATTCATCTCTTCTTTTGTGATATGATGCCCTTATACCATCTAAACCATCCCTAACAAGTGGATTCCCGGCAATATTTGTTGGATTATCCAAATCATAATTGGCCAATTCAAACCCATTATCTTTTAACCATTTTTGTATAACTGGTAAATCTCCCCCTTTCAAAGATTCATTTATAAATTGTTCAAATGTTTTCATAATTTTATTGTATCAATAATACATATTTTCCATCAATTGGAATTTTTATTTCATTCCAATTATCATGAATATTTTGATATTTTTTACCATTACATTCCAAAATGATATTTTTTAATTCGTTGTTTTTTAACATATTTGTCACTTCTTTATAATTATCAAATTTAATTTTTTTATCACCAACAATAAAATAAAAATCTGGTTGATAATGATTATCTGAATCAATTATTTTAGCACCACTACTTATTTGTGTCTTTAATGATTTCAAATTAGTAAAAAATACTGTACCATACATTTTTTTCAAGAAAAATAACATTTGTTTTGTGAATAATTTACTAATACCCTGTTTTCTATAATTTTCATCAGTTTCATATCTACCCATAAATTTATTGAAATATTCCGATTGTTCTTTATATTCAGATTTCCAGAAATAACCAACAACTTGTTTTGTATTTTTTAAAACAACAATAACAAAGTATGTTTTTTTGTTTGTATTATCCTTTATTATATTAAAAACACTTTCATTTTTATAAAAATAATCTTTACAAACATCCAATTCAAATATATCTTTATTGATAAATTTTTTATCATTGGTAAAACTAATTATCGAAAATTTATCATCATTTATAAATTGTTCAAATGTTTTCATATTTAATATTTTTCATTTCAATAAAATTATATATAAATAAATGATAACGAAATTTCAAATATTTGAACAAAGTGAAAACAAAAGAATATTTTATCACGCAACTAAACCCGAATATTTACCAGAAATTGTAAAATTCGGTTTAACACCAAATATAGATAGAAAAACAAACTGGAGTGATGAATTAGGTAAATGGAGTAAAGGGAAAATTTTTGTAACAGATGCATTATCTAATGCTATAATGTATAGTAAAATGATTAATTATCCATCTTTTTCCGTAATTTTAAGAATTCAAATAGATTCAAATAAATTAATATTTGATGATGAATCTGATTCCGATTGGTATAGTAAAAAACCAATTATCGGTGATTTCCAAATTAAAATAGGAAATATATGGAAAAAATTAACTATGGAATTGGCTGAAAAAATAGCTTACAAAGAATATAAAGATATTTTTATAGAAGAAGGTTTAATATCTACTTTCTCAACAAAAAAAACCGTTAAAATTTTAAAAAGAAAATTTCCTGATTATTATATAAGTATTCTTCCAAATGGTGAAATAGAAATAAGTGCTGGTAGAAAAGAACACGTTAGTGATAATATTAAGGATATTTTTATAATATGCAATCAATTGGGTTGGTATATATCACATGGAAATATTGATTATTCACCATATAAATTTAATAAAAAAGAATTTTTTGAAATGTCATTTGATGATATTGTTTTAAAACCAATATTTGACTCTATCAGAAACATTGATATAAAACCAAGTATTTTATATTATATTACACCAGTAAAAAATGTAGATAAAATATTAAAAATAGGATTGACACCCAAACCGAAAATTAATTTAACTGACGAATTAGAATTGGCTTGGGGGATGAAAAAAGAATTGGAAAGAACCACCAATCAAGAATGTGAAATACTAAAAATATTAGCAAATAATTTGGATATTAAACTTTATTCTGACATCGATTCTAGAAGATTTGGTTATTATACTTTTGAAAATATACCACCTAAATTTATATCCATCCTACCAAAAGAAGATTATAGAAAACATTGGCTGGTTTAAATTACATTATAATATTTTATAATAAAATCCATATTTTAATTTATTAAATGAACTTTCACCTTCAATTTCTTCAACATTATCAAAACTATCTTTAATTACACTTCTGTAAAAATTTATTTTTTTAGTATCATTGGTTTGTCCTATAAAATATATAACTTCTTTTTTTAATTGTCTTATATAAACGTCAAATTTTTCAATAATATAAATTAATCGTTTCATTAATTCTATATGTTCATTCTTATTTGTTGGATTTTCATATATTATTTCATCATTTAAATCGTGTTGATATAATGTAGTAAAAGATAAATTAAAAAGATCTTTATTTGGAAATGGTCCAATCGTATCTTTCATATAAACAAAATCAATAATATATGTTGTTTCAGATTTAGTTTTAAATGTTGATTGAAAATCAGATTCATTTTTAAAATGTTCAGAATCTTTTATTTCCATTTTAAATCTAGTTTCTTCCGGTGTACATTTTATTTCTTTTATTAAAAAATCACTAAAACTGGATAAATATCTACCTTTCGGATGATATTTCAATTTGTCCATACCAATTATTCTAATTATATCATCAATAGATTTTCCTTCTCTAATTAATTGACGATAAAAATCGTTATCCAATTTTGTCCAATTATCATTAAATATCATTTTTAAATTCTTTCCATTCCTTTAAATGTTTCGATTTACTTTTTTCTTCTTCCTTATTATTTTTTCCATATAAATTTCAAACTTCCACTATCATAAATACGATATATTTTTCTGTCCAACATGATTTCTTTTTCCGTTTTATTTTGATCAAAGCCTTGATTTATCAAAATATTTTTCTTATAAAGAGATCTACATTTTCTTGTTCTATTTATAACATAATAATAATTTGGCTTTATTTTATAAATCAATTTAAATCCTAATTTATAATATAATTCGCCTCGACTCAATGAACGATCAGCATAACTAATCACTTCAATCGGATTGTATTTTTTAATGAAATATTTAAATAATTTATTTTCAGACCCAATAATATTTGTATTTAATTTATTACAAAATCTTAGCATTTCATAAGTATTGTTTTTACATTTTTTAAAAATCATCAAAGAAACCAATTCATTATTATAAAATAAACCAAGTTTAATTCTTGAACCAACAAAACCTTGTAAATGATTATTTTCAAGAAAATCACCAACTAATTTATTATCTGATATTTCTTTTACAATGCATTTTCTTGTAAATATTTTATTTGGTGATTTATTCAATAAATTTAAAATATAAGATTTAACTATTTCCTGTTTATATATCCACTCATCTTCATAAATTTGAATTAATTTTATTCCTAATTTTTCGGATAATTCAGTTTTTTTTAAATGATAATTATTTTCAATTCGTTTTTCACAGTGATAAAAAAGGCCGTTAAATTCAAACCCTAGTTTCAAATCCGGTAAATAAATATCAATTTCATATGGCTTTAAAATTTTTCTATCATTTAAAATTTTAAAGAAATTAAAATTTTTATCTATAAAATCTTGTAACTGCAATTCACATCCAGATATATGTTTATTTATTGGATTGCATACAGTACATAATAATGTATTTGTTCTTCTTCTATTATGAAACAAATCCAATTCCAATTCAAAAAAATGACCCTTTTCACATTTTAAAAACATTTTTCTATTTTTATAATCAATATCATATACACCTATCGATTTATATAGATTTAAATATTTTTTCTTGATATTTTTACTATAACTTTTAATTCTTCTTTCTACCAATATTCGAGATTGATTTGGATTATCAACATTATAATTTTCAAATAATGTTTTTTTGGATTTTCTTTTTATATTTTCATTTTGTAAAGGTGAATTGTAACCATATGTTTCTTGATTCGTTTTTATCATTTTTCTTTTAACATCAATATTCATTGATGGTGCTTTAGTTCCAAATTTTTCATAAGATTTCTTTTCTTTAATATCTTTTATTTTCTGATCACTACTTATACATTTATTTGAACAATAATTATAATATCCCAAAGTTGAATTTCTAAATTTTACTTCGTTATTACAATTTGAATTACAACATAATATTTTTTCTTTAATATCATGTACATAATGATAAACTTTTTCTTTAAATGAAATATCGTTTAATTTTTCATTACAATAACTAATAATTTCTAAATGTAATTCTGGATAAATTCTTTTTATGTATTTTTCCACATACATTCTACCAGATGGTCCGTTTTCTTTTCTTATTATTTCTATGTAATTCATATATAATCAATATATTAAATAAAAAATATAAAGTTTAATAAATAAAAAAAAAAGGGGAAATAAATCCCCTTTTTTATGTAGTTATCAAACATTTTTATTTTGGTAAGAAACCGGACGATGAAATTGTACCTTTTTTCAATATTGTAATATTGTTCACAATAACACCCATTCCTTTGATCACCTCACAATATGTATCAAGTACACCCATCTGTAAATCGATTATGTAGTTGGTATTGTTTGATTTATCCATAATATTTTTGAAATCGTATAAAGCACTAGCGTCTAATAATTCTTTACAAATTTGATCTGCTCTACTTTTGATTTCATTTCTTATTTCTGAGGTATTAAACCTCCATTGATAATTTAACAACATGTCATATAATCTATTTTCAAGTTCAATAAGAACTTCACGACTATGAATTACACTTAATGAACTATATGGGAACACTTGTGCGGTATTTTCCGAATTAATATAGTATCCTCTTTGTTGAGTAAAATCAATCGGATTTGAACCCATTTCCATTAAATCCAACAAATTATCGTCAGTGAATCTCATTTCAGTTGAACCAACATCTGGTAATTTACCCAAAATAGATCCGGCTACAATAGTCCAAGGATATATACCAGCTGTTGTTGTGAGAAACTTACTCATATAAGCTTTCGCAACTTTGGCTGATGGTGGAATGAATTTTGTGACATCATTAACATCCTTAACATATGGGAAGAAATATCCAACAGTTGATCTACCATCACCTTCACCAAAACTATATAAGAAACTAGGATTTGTATCTTGATTTCCCCCTTCTTTCAAATATTCTGTGTTTAAGGTTCTATCATCATTAATAAACGAAGGATTTAATGATGTTTTTAATTGACGAACACTCGGCATATTTAAGAAACCAAGACAATTAAGTTTCAAACCACAAAGATCAACAAATTCTTGTTTTGAGTTATGTGTTAAACCTAAACCAAAACCATCAACTAAGTATCTCCAACTGATTCTATTTTTATTGGCCAAACCCTTAGCTAAATTTGTTGTTTTATCTACTACTGATAAAATTTCCATTTGACGATCATCTGTTCCATTTGGAATAGAATCTACGTGAACTGTAAATGGTTTCATTGTCAAACCTTTATATTCAGTAAAATAATTATCTATTGAAGTATAAACAGTAGTATAATAATCAGGATCTAAGGTAGTACCATTATTAGAAATTTTAATAGAACCATCGGCATATAAAATTTTTCTAGTTGTATCAACCGTATCATTCTTTATATCTATAATTCTAACAAGTTTTCTTGGAACCATTCCTGCCAAATAACCTTCTCCAGTAGGATCATCATAATATGTAGTATCATAATATGCTTCTAAATATAATCCTCTTTTGATATGTGAATATCTAGTTTTATCAACATAAATCCAACGAGTATTTGTTGTATCTGTGATATCATCTGGATTTTCAATTTCAATAGTTTCTTTTAAATTTGCCTTATCAGAATAAATAATAAGTTTAGATAAATAACTATTCTCCCATTGACTAATCTCAACAGTTTCTCCGTTTTCATCAACAAATTTAATAGTCAAATTTTCAACACCATCAACATCGTCTATCAAATACATCTTTAAAAACACTTTTTGCATTGTATCACCACTTACATTATCGATATAAAAATAATCACCATTGTTAATTACACCATTATAATAATCTTGATATAAATTACTCCATTTTGCAACAATACCAGTCTTTGATGGTACACCACTCAATGGTAGATTTGTTGTAATTAATGTATTAACAGGATTAATAAGTGGCATTACAAATTCATTATCAATATAATAAATTAAGAAACTTCCATCTGCTGTTTTAAAATAATCAAACGGATAAACTGTATCTGTTGTATTGAAATAGATTCTTATATAAGCATCAGTAGTTGTTGTTTGTGCATAAATAGTTGGTGATGTTATTGGAAATTTATCACCGTAACCACCACCCGAAGACCAACCACCACTTATAATAACACCTTTATTGTTTAATAAATTAGTATAAATTTCATTAAAGATTTTTATTTTTCTCATTTTATTATAATTGGTATAAACAGTCGAACCCTTTGTATCAACAAATATTAAATCTAAATATTTAATACCATTTGTAGTTGTACCACTTAATGCTGTTATATCAGTTCCACCAGATAATTGTTTGTAACTATTTCCGGCAGTAACAGAAATTCCAGTATATGTATATCCGAAATTTATAAGATCTGAAGTCAATCCACTATTATATTGTAATTTGACATATCCCAATAAAATAGTAGTTTCGTTACTCAACAAATAATTTGGTAATGTTGGATCAATTCCAATAGACTGATTACCTTTTAAAGTATGAACAGTTGAATAATCACTATCCAAATAAAGAACATCATATCTTGAATATGTTGCACCACTTTGATAAATAGCGAACGGATCAAAAAATAAATTATGTGATGTTAATTTTGTATCACCACTATATTTGGTTTGACCAATAATATATGACCATTGATCAGCTATCTCACTACTCGAATCAACAAAATTTTGTTTTAAACAATAAATGAAAACATTTGTGATAGTTCCACTTATAAGTGGGACAATTGGTCCACCTTTTGTTTCAGAAATTTTTATTTTTGTCGTATCTATGGATAAAATGTAATATGGGGTTGTTGTATCAACTTCACTAAATGATTTATTAAAATAAATAATATCATCAACTGACATTAATGCAGGTGTGTCAGTGAGTGTAATATTATATGAATCATCAATTGATGATATATTATAAACATAGGTATCATTTTTACCAGCCATTGTATTACCACTTGGTGAAATATTTGTATACCAGTTTGTATATGTTGCTGTTCTACCACTTGGAAATGTGGAATTTAAATTTCCAAAAACATTAGTTGGACTATTTAATCCATCTAAATTCTTTTCAGAATATATTTGTGTTTCGCTTATACTTCCATTATATGAAAGAAAATCAATTGATTTTTTGGATGAACCGACCAATGTTTGTCCAATTAAATCAATATTTCCTTTATAAAAATCAGAACTCAATAAAGCTTCTTCATTAAAATAACAGAACAAACCAGTTTTGTCTGTTTGACTATTGATGACATCCTTTATATACATATCAACATCATTTAAATCTCTAAAATTTGGAATTAAAGAAACATCATAATATGCTATTGTATTAGTTAATGAATCGTTCCAGAAATTAGAAACTTGTGATTTGATAAGACCATTACTATTGAAATATTTCCCCCAATATGAATCGACAGACAAGGTTTCATTTTGTGTCCAATCACCACCCACTGCCAAAACTGAAATAATATAATCTGACATCAAATCTTTCGGATTCATAAATAATGGAACTTTTTCAGAACCACCATACCAACTTTCTGCGGTAACATCAAATCCGGTGATACTTGATTTAAATAACCAAATAGTTGAACGTATATTTCCAATATTTGTTATACTAAATATATCATTATTTGGGTTCGGTTGAATAGTTGGGTGATCAATATATTCACCAGTAACAATATCACCAAAAGATTCCGAATCCCTTTCCCAAAAATCTTGTCTATTGAAAAATCTTTCATATGGGGCTGTATTTTTTAGTCCATTATCATATTTTGCAGCTGTTGATATGGATTCCCATTCTAACGTATCCCTATTCGGATCAGTTTTCAATAAACTTAATGCCCAAATTGGACCGGTATTCAACATATCTTCAACTGTTCTATGGAAAAATGATCCCTTATTTTCTAAATTTTTATCAATGGTTCCAAAAATAGCTTCAAATTCTGCTGGACTATCAACTCTTACTGGTCTGTTAAAAGGTCCTTTTTTTGAAAAACCCGGAACCAAATTTATCAAAACATCTTGAATAGGAAGTTCAAGAATTGACTGATCAATTTCATTGATATATATACCCGGTCTTTTGTATTTACCTAAGTTTTTATTTTCTATTGGCATATTATTTTAATTATTTTTTAAGTATATATTAAAACAAAAAACTCACTTTTTTGTTAATTTTCATTTTTTATCATTTTTAAATTCAATATTTTCAACATTTTCTTCAACAATATCCAATCCAATTTCGGTTCTCTTTGTTTTCTTTTGTTCTTTTTCTTTCCAACTCGATTTGAAATCTTCAAAATCTAATAAGTTTTCTAATTTTTTCATGTTAATTTTTCTTATTTTTTATTTATATATTAAATCTTTTTTTCAATTTTTTTTTTACATTATAACTATATATAATTTTTTTCATAAATCTTTTTTGTTTAATTTTGTATAAAATAGAAAAGTATTAACTATTGTTTATGAAAAAAGAAGAATGGGATAACATTAAAATAGATACTTTTAAAGATCATATTATTGTTTATCAAAGATCAAGAGGGAAATTTGGTGGCCGTAATAGACCAGCGGATTATCAAGAAATATTTATACCAAAATATTCAATGAAATTTGGTAATTACTTGGAAGTGAGTGAAAATACTAAATATTCTTACAGAAGAATTAAAGAAATAAAAGAAATATGAAAATACCAATTCATAAATCACCAAAGTTTTCATTCAAACCAAAGGTGATTTATACTTTGGAAAAAACCACATTTTGTCCATAAACTTTATTTCAGTTTTATATGGTTGGGATTTGTATTATTTATTAAATATGGAAAATAAAACTGTTGATCGATATTATGATGTTTTTCGTTTTGGTGAAAAAGATCCATGTGAATTAATAGATGGTGAACCAAATATTGAGGTTAATGAATATGGATATAAATTAATGGGTCATCTCTATATAATAATCCAGATAATTTTTTGGTATTTGATGGTAAAAGTTGTATATGGATGTCGGAAGAACAGTACATAAATTTTACAAGAAATAGAAAATTACAAAAAATATTGACCCAATCTATCTGTAACGAAATCTAAAATACTGTTTTTGTTTTCTTTCAATTCTCTTTCCCAAAAATATACTACTTTATATCCTTTATTTTCAGCCATTAATTTTTTATTTTCATCTTTAATCCATAAATCTTTAGCTATAACACTTTTAAATGGTTGTTGAATTATATCATCATCTTTGTAAATTTCAGGATTCCCATGCCAAAAATCTCCATTCACTTCTATAAGAATATTAGGTTCTATTTTAAAATCAAAAGATTTTCTACCAACCCAATATTGAGAACGAAAAGATATATTCAATTTATTTAAACAATCTGATATTGTTGTTTCTAATTTAGATTTGAATGTACATCTTTTTTGAATTAATTCTGTTTTTTGTTCATCAGTTAAATTGTACCAATATTTAATATATGCCGATCTCGCTTTATCCATCTTGTGTTTTATTTCATATTCTGATAATCTATCATAATATTCATTCATTTTACCATATCTATTAGGTAATGATTTTTTTCCATATGTATCAAACATATATTTGTGTAACCATTCATAATATTCTTTACTTTTCCAAATATTATCAACACCGTAATTTTTAATGAATGTTTGTTTTTTTTTATTCTTAACACTTTCAAGTTTCGATAAATTATCAACACCATATTTAGATAAACATGTTTTTTTATATTTAACAGTGGTTATAAGATTTGCACTTTCTACATGTGTTCTTTTTTTAATATTAAAATAATCTAATAGGAAAAGGGTGTTACTATATGGTATCCCATATTGTTTTTCTATATCAGGTAAACTACATAAATCAATTTGATATTTTTTAAATAATATATCTTTGATACTTATTTCGGGATAATTATATGAAACATACAAATATTTCAATTCTTTTTTATTTTCATTTGGTTTTTCATCACATTGATAAATATGTTTGGTATTCATATTATTAATAAATTTTTTACAAAAAGGACATATCATAAAAACAATCATTATTTTTATTTATATATAAACTAAAAAAATTGATATATTTCCATTTTTTTAGTTCAAAAATTATTTGTAATTTTGTATTATGAAAGTAAAATATCCAAAAACAAAGCATCTTCCCTTTTCAAAAGGTTTGACTAGGGGTGATAAAATTATAGAAACTTTAGATTTCTTTTTAAATAAGGAAATAATTGTAAGTTTGAAACTTGACGGTGAAAATTCGAGTTTGATGCGTGATTATATTTATGCCCGTTCATTGGATAGTACAGATCATCCATCTAATCATTGGTTAAAAGGTTTATGGGGTAGTATAAAACATGATATTCCAGAAAACTGGAGAATTTGTGGTGAAAATTTATATGCAGTCCACAGCGTTGTGTATAATGAATTACCAACTTATTTCATGGTATTTAATATTTGGGATGAAAATAACAATTGTCTTTCCTATGATGATACTATTACTTGGTGTAATCTTTTGGGATTAACTCATGTTCCAGTTATTTATCGTGGTATATTCGATAAAAACATCTTAATTAAAATTGCCAATGAATTAGATACAGAAAGAAACGAAGGTTTTGTTATTCGTATTTCAAATGAATTTTCTTATAATGATTTTCAAAAATATGTATGTAAATGGGTGCGTGAAAAACATGTAAAAACCAGTTCACATTGGAAATATGAAAAAATAGTTAAAAATGGATTGAAAGTGGTATAATATTTGTTGATATAAAGGAAAAATAATATTATTAATTATGAAAAAATTTTTCCTTTATATCACTCTTTTAATTTTAGTAAGTTGTACATCCACAAAACACATGACTAAAATTGACAAAGATTGGAATTTGATTGAAGTGGATTCTGTTAAATCAAAATCAACAGATACAATAAAAATATCCCAAACATTTTACGATGATTATATTAATTCTAGTAACAATGTCCCTTATTACAATTTGAATATTTTACCAACCTATTCTTATTGGAGTCCTGAATATTATTTGTGGAACCCATATTCATTTTATCCATATTATTTTTATTCTTATTATTGGGGATTTCCATATTATCCATATTATTACCCGTATTACTATTATCCTTATTATGGATGTTATTGGAATTATGGATGGAATTATCATAATCATCACAATTGGAATCATCAAGGATTGAATAATTTAAATCATAAATATTCACAACCAAATCAAAGAAATTCCAAATACAATTATATCAGACCAAACCAAAAAAATTCCAAAATAAATCAACCTAAATATTCAAGAACATCTAAATCACAAAATTATACATCTCCAATATATCGACAAGCTAAAAGTAGTCAAGAATATTATAGAAGTGTGCAACCAAGTGTAAGACAAACAAATACACAAAATTCTCGTTATTCAACACCATCACAAAGAACTACAAATCCGGGTTATTCAACACCATCACAAAGAACAACCAATCCGGGATATTCAACACCATCACAAAGAACAACCAATCCGGGATATCAAAGAAGTGTCCCACAAAGGAGTTCACCGAGTTATTCCCCACAAAGGAGTTCACCGAGTTATTCCCCACAAAGGAGTTCACCGAGTTATTATTCCCCACAAAGAAGTTCACCGAGTTATTCTTCACCATCACGAAGTGGTGGGAGTGGTGGAAGTATTAGAAGTGGTGGTGGAAGAAGATAAAAATTTTTTTATATCAATTATTTTTATTATATTTACTTTAATCTTAAAAACAACATCAAATAGAAATATTAGAAAAATCAATTAAAATCGAAAAACAATGCGAACAATTAAAATTTTATTTTTATGTCTTATTTTGACATCATTATTTACATCTTGTGCTGAACCTAAATCATTTAAAGACAAATCTGGTAATGAATTCACCGCTAAACCTTTCGGGTGGGCAAATGAAAATTCCCAAATGAAAGATACAGTCGTTTATGAAGTTAATGCTGGAAATGTTATTTTGTCCATCATTTTTAGTGAAACTGTCATCGTTCCTGTTATTTTAACTGGGTGGGAATTATATGAACCAGTTAGACTAAAAGATTCCAACGAAGCCAATCAAAAAACAGATTATTCTGGTGTCTTAATTGGGTGTGTAGTCGTTTTAGTTTTAGCTTATTGGTGGTGGAGGAATTAAATATGAAAGATTTAAAAATAGAAACATCAAGTACTAAAATAATCCCTTTGGGATATAGGATGTTAGAAGTATCATTAGAAGATGTTGAAAATGGTAATATTTTAGACCAATTCACAATTGATGAAATTTTATCACATTTTAATATAAATGATATTTTGGAACAAATTGGTAAAGAAAAAGTATGTGAATATTTTGGATTAATTGATGATGAATAATGGAAGATAAAATAAAACAACGAATAATTCAACTTTTTAATCCCACAATTAAAAGAATTAAAAAACAATCCAATTGTGAACACAATTGGAAAGATAAGAACGGTGCAGCTTATTTTAGGTGTAAAAAATGTGGGTTTTTAGCTGATGATAGAAAGTTAGATAAATTAATATTTACTATGAAGTTAATAAAGAAAGGTATGACACCTGAAATGTTTAAAAATTTCAAGGATTATATTTAAATAAATTTTTTTATGTCACATAATCATCGTATCTTTGTATCATAAATCAAAACAATATAAAATGGAAAACACCGAAAGAATTAAAGAATTAGAAATCCTTTTAGATCAATGGAATTATTCTTACAGATTTGAAGGTAAACAAATCGTCCCTGATTCTGTTTATGATTCACACATTGAAGAATTAGACGATTTAGATCCTGATAATAAAAGAGTTACAAAAGTTGGTGAAACGCCACCAGATGATGATCGTAAAGAAAATCTTCCATTGATTATGGCATCAATGAATAAGGTTAAATCTTATGAAGAATTAAAAGCTTGGATGATTAAAAAGGGGATTCCTCTCGATACCGTTCTTTGTATTACACCAAAATATGACGGTCTTTCTATTTTAAATGATGTTAAAGCATCGAAAGCTTGGACAAGAGGTGATGGTGCAATTGGTCAAAATTCTGATCCACATTTTAAGGATGTGATGGAAAAATATTCAAAAGATAAAATTGAATCTTTTTTACAATCATATCAATACGCACCATTTATTTATACCACTGGTGAAGCACTTATAACAAAAGATGTGTTTCTGAAAAAACATTCAAAAAAAGCTTTGGGCGATGAAAATGGATTTGATAATGGTAGAAATCGTGTTGGTGGCCTTTTCAACAAATATAAAAAAGAAAATAAACCAGCATTTAATGATGTTGTTTATATGAGATATAGTTTTCATTGTGGTATGGATTTGGATAAAAGTGTACAACTTGATATTTTAAATCAATATTTCAATGATGACAACTTTCAAGTCCCTTATATTCTTCAAACTATTGATAATTTGAATGCTGAATATTTAAGATGTGTTTTTGATGAATGGAATAAAAATTTCGAAATTGATGGACTTGTTATTGAAGTAAATGATAAAGATTTAAGAAAAAGTATTAATTCAGAAAGATCAACCAAAGATAACCCACTTGTGATGAATCCGGGTTATGCGAGAGCTTATAAAGCATCCTTTGAAGAAGTGAAAGAAACCACAATTCTTAATATTACATTTGAAATATCGAAAATGGGTTTCCTAATACCAGTTGCCCAAGTAGAACCAATTATGCTTGATGGTGCATTGGTTAGTAATGTAACTTGTAATAATATAAAAAATGTTATTAAGTTAGGTGGTACTGGAACACGAGTAAGAATTTGTAGAAGTGGAAGTGTTATACCTCTTATAATTGACGTTGTAAAAAAATCAGATAAACAATTATCATTACCATCAAATTGTCCTTGTTGTAACACTACATTAATTTGGAATGATACCAACACACATTTAATGTGTACTAATAATAATTGCTCTGACAAAATAATAAAACAGATTACGTCTTTTTTTGATATTCTTGGTGTTGAAAATGTGAGGGAGACCACTTTTCGACAGTTATTCAATTCAGGATATGATACAATTGAAAAAATTATTGATATGTCAATTGATGATTTCAGAAAATTAGAACGAATGGGCGATACTAAATCATCAAATATCTACGATGATATTCATTCTAAAATTGATGGAATTACGTTATCAAAATTACAACACGCATCAGGATTCTTTACTGACCCAACAAGTGGTTTCAGTTTAGGAAGTAAAAAACTTATTCTGTTAGAACACTTCACACAAAAACCTTCAGTTACTGACGTTAAAAAAATAAAAGGTTTCGAAGAAACATCGGCTATTATTTATTGTAGTAATTATGATCGTTTCTTTAAATGGTTGTCTACACTTCCAATCACAATAAAAAAAGATGAACCTTTTACACCAACTGGAAGTAAATGTATTGGTATGACTTTCATTTTTACGGGTATAAGGCGTAAGGATTTAGAGCAAAAAATTCAACAAGAAAGTGGAAAAGTAGTGGATTCAATAAGTAGAAACTGCACAAATTTGATTATGAAATCCATCGGTAGTGGTTCTTCAAAAGAAAAGAAAGCTTTAGAATACGGAATGACTATTTGGACAGTCGAACAACTTGAATCATTCTTAAGTTAATAATTTTTTGGAAAAAATTCATTTAACCAACCATTTTTTCTAGAATGTTCATAAGCCGATCCACATTTTTTAAAAAAAGTCGTTTTATTTTTATATTTTTCAGATTCAAACTTACATAATTCTTTATTATTCCAATATCCATTCTTAACTTTAGATCTTTTTAAATGACTACAAATTTCATCAAACCAACCATTTTTTAATATAGAATAATAAGAACTTTGAGAATTTTTTCTAAAAGTTGACAATTTATTATATTTTTTAACATCTTTTTCACAAGATTCTTTATTCCATTTTACTATATTACCACCTAATGTCCCGCCTTTTATTTTATTTAAAACAATCCATCCGTTTTTTCGATACATATTAATAAAATCATTTTCTAATTTTTTAGCATCTTCAATTGGTAAATAATCCGTCTTTATATTAAGATTGGGAATTAAATTTGTTTTGGACATATGTTTAAATATTGGTCTTGTTTTTTCTATTTTTAAATGTCTATTATTTCTCACTTTTATATTCCCTGTTAAACCAACATAACAACAGTTATCACTAAATTCATAAACATATATAAGTCTTTTTCTAGTATTAGAATTATTTACCATGTGTTCAAACAAATCAAACCATTTATTTTTACAAATTGCATAATAAGCAGATGTATTTTCACGCATTTCAATTCTACTATTAAATTTTAAAGATTCCATTTTACATTTTTCATATGTCCAGTAACCATGATGTTTCTGTAATTCGATAAAATGATATGTCAAATCAAACCATTTATTTCTACGAATTGAATTAAATACACTATCAAAATTTCTTAATTCTTTATTATTTTTACATTTCAAAGCAACATCTTTACATTTATCATATGTCCAATAACCTTTGGATTTTCGTAATTCTATAAAATGTTCTATTAATTCAAACCATTTATTTTTACGAATAATGTTATAAGCACTAATATACTTTTTAATCATTTCAATTTTAGTTTTACATTCAAGTGCCGATTCTTTACATTTATCATATGTCCAATAACCTTTTGGTTTTTGTACTTCATTAAAATGTAATATTAATTCAAACCATTTATTTTTACGAATTACTTCAATAACACTTATATATTTATCAGATAATTCCTTTTTAGTCTTACATTCTAAAGCCACATCTTTACATCTTTCATACGTCCAATAACCTCTTTGTTTTCTCTTTTTCATATTTAAATAATTATTTTTTCTAAATTTTTTATTTTCGATAAATCTTCGTATATTAACCATTCGAGATATTTTGATTTATTAGAAAACAATTCATCCATGTATAAACAAAGTTTTTTATCAATTGAAATGGAAACAACCACTTTTTCTTTTTTTCTTTTCATATAAACTATTATTCTTTTTTAGTATATATTAAAGTATAAAGGTCAAAAAGTGATAAATTAGTAATAAAATTTTATGAATAAAAAGAAACCAGAAGAAAAAAAGAAAAGAAAATTTTCATTTTCCATTACTGATAAATTATTAAAGATTTTTGATGAACACATCAAAAATGAAGATATTAACAATAGATCAAAATATATTGAAAAATTGATAAGAGATGATATGGAAAAAAAAGGATTAAATATCGAAAAAGATTTTTAAAATAAATTTTTTTTAAACAAATAAAATTATTATATTTAAAATTAAAATTAAAAAATGAAAAAATTAGAAATCGGAACAAAATTAAAATTAAAAAAGTCTAATGACTCAATGTGGCCATCTTATCCATTTATAAAAGATGTTTATGAAAATAAGAATGGTGAAATTATATATGATTTATCTTGGAATTGTGATTTCTTTGAAGATAAAATATTACGAGATTATGAATTATATAATAATTGGATAATAGATAACGATGTTTTAAATTTAAATATCGAATCAAATAAGTTACTAATTGAACAAAAATTAATTGTGTCAGATGTTGATTTGGGTTGTACCAACTGGGAAAATGCTAATAAATTATGTTCTGATTATAGAGGTGGTGGGTTTGACGATTGGAGATTACCGACAAAAGATGAACTAAATAAAATTTATTTATTACATAAAACGGGTGTTGGTGGTTTCGTTGCCTACTACTACTACTGGAGTTCCTCGGAGACCTCTTCCTACGACGCGTGGGGCCAGGGTTTCACCAATGGGGATCAGACCAACTACGCTAAGAACGTCTACAACTATATTCGTGCTGTCAGGGGTTTTTAACTATTTGGACTGTTGAACAATTGGAAAATTATTTGAAAAATTAATTATGAATGATTATAAAGTTGGTGATATTACACCTGATGGTTTTGAAATTTTCGAAGTAGAATATGTTCCACATTACAAAATGAGGAAAAGAATAATGATAACAAATTTTGAGGGTTCTACGGAAAAAATTAAAAATGGTAATATGGGTTATTATGTTATCAATGATCAATATGGTCAATATGGTACTGTTTTTCTTGATAATGGGATACATGCTAGATTATCAAAAGATATATTTATATTTATAGATGATGAAAATAAAACAAAATTATGAAATTCGTATATAAATTATTCAAATACAGAGTGACAACTTATTGTCAGGGTAGTGCTGATCGTAGTGAAGATTACTGTTTACTTTATGTACCAGAAGATGCTGGTTTTAACAACAATAGAAGTACACTAATTAATCGAAAACATATAGATGGTTATTATGAAATCGATATTAATAGTGTGGAAGATATGACTATTAAATTTTAAAAATATGATAGAACAAAAATACATCGATATTTTATCAAAACAAAAAGAAGATTTATTATCTCAAAAAAGAAATTTGAACTTTTTTTCGAAGATATTTTTCAAAAAATATACTGATTGGATAGTAACCGACATAATTGAAAATTGGGTGAATACAAGAAAGTGTTATAATTATTATGACGAATGTTGGGAAATATTCGAAGAAATACCTTTTAAAAGACAAGTTGAATTTAGAATGAGACTTAAAGATGGTAAAATTGAAAAAGATTCATTTATAGTATGATAATATTTTCTACTGGTAATCACAACAAATACGAAAAAAAAATAAATTCTTTAACTTAAATATTCACCCATACCAAATAAAAACAAAAATAACATATTTATATTTACTTGAAAATAAAAAATCAAAGTGATGGAAGAAGAAAATTTCAAACGAGGTGATTTACAATTATCTGATTGGCAATATACAATAATACACCATTCACCAACTAATTTTATGTGTGGAGAAAAAGTTTTTCTTAAATCAAATCCAAAATATGAAATGATTGTACAATATGTTAATAAAAACGAAATTACAACAACCACCGAAGATTTAAAACACAAATTTATAAGTTGTGAGTTTTCACCGGAATGTATTTTACAATATAAATATATCGGATTAATAACTTATAGATAAAAATTTCAAATATGCATCCAATAAAATTCAATAAAATGAGACCAGTAGAAAGAATAATCCCTTATTTAGATCTTTTAAAAGAAAGATCAATAAATATTTCTGAAATTGATGAAAAATTAACATATAATAATATTATTATTTCGGATGATGTTTATGAAGAATTAAAAAAAGTTTGGTTGGATAATCCTGATTGGAGATTCACCCAACTTTTAGTAAATACTGGAATAATTCCAAATTTTCCCGGTATGTGGTATTACACCGAAGATTTGGATGTAATGTTAAATCTTGGTTTTAAACCAAGAGAAGTTATATTGTGGGGTACATATGGAAAAAATTTGGATCAACCTTTAAAAATGGTTTTTTTAAAAAATATGTCAAATGAACATATTAAAGCCATATTACAAAATGTAAAAAGTATTTCGAACAGATACAAAGAATCTTTTGAAAATGAATTGAAATATCGTGAAGAAAATAATATTATAATAGAAGATGAAAAATAAGATTTGGTTTTTATTTTGGTTTTAGTTTGACAAAAAAGGGGAGTGGTTTCCCCTTTTTTATTTTATTTTTTGGACTTTCATTAGTTAATATATAGATTTATATTGTTCTTTGATATTTGGTTCCGGACTAAAAACTTGGTTCGGGTAAAATCAATAAAGTAAAAATAATTTTCGGAGCCTACCATAACAGGATGTGCCAACCCGATATATAAATTATACTGACCGATGGAATATCGGTTATTGAACGTGGAGGCTAGCTCTGTGGATGCGTTTCATTTCTCTGTGAAACCTAAGAAGCATCTTGTCTGTGAAACGTTAAAAGAGACGGGTTAAAATACCCTGAAGCCACTATAACAGTGGTCATTCATTTGGTTTTTGGTTTGACTTTTCATTTCATTTTTAAATCTATAAAATATCATTTCCAAATAATATAATTTTCAATTCAAAAAAACATTTGAGTATTTATTTCTTTTTATTTCCATCTTAACTTTTTTAATATATAAATAAAAAGAAATAATTCTGTAATGGCAGCAACACCAACTAAAAAGTTAATCAATATCAATCCAAATATTTTATTGGAATATGAATATAATTCTAATTATGTATCTGAAAATTATCAAGTATGGTCAGATATTTCTAGAGGAACTAGAAATTTTTTAAGTACTACTAATTATAACGATATCAATCATAATTTGTTTGTTGTTGATCCGGTTTTGAAAAAATATGCAAAAATTGATACTACAAAATTTAATTTTTTAAGAATTCAGAATTATTTTTCTTCACCAGTAATGTATGATAAAGTTACTATGTATTTTCCAAATAATTATAATTTTGATACATATGTTGGATTTTATTTTTCCTGTTATAGTTATGATTATTATAATAAAACTAAATTTTGGTTAAGTAATTTTTATTATGACAAAACCGGAATTCAAGTTATAAATGGTATTAATGAATATTCAGAATATATAATAAATTTAGGACAACCTTTTCTTTATAATGGAAAAGAATGGGGAAAATATATTCAATTTTATGTCCCATCTATAAATAGTATCAGTAATCAAAGGGATATAAATACAAATATAAATCAAGTTACACCAGATTCGATAAATGATCATTTAACAAACGGTATTGGATTAAGTTTAAGTAATCCATTATTTTTGGAATTCTCATTTGTTACATCAAAAACTAACACTTTTGGAACCGATTATTTTAATTTGGGTGATACTGCAAAATTATCAATACCGAGACAACCAGAGTTTCAATCATTGGGTGTTTCAATAAATGAATCTACTGATTGGGATTTTTTTGAAATTTATGGTACTTATAATAATTCAAATGAAAATCTTGATAATTTCGTAAACGAATTGGAAAATAAAGGGAAAAAAATAAATATAGAATATGTTGTTACCCTATATGAAGAAAATTTGATTAGTGGGTTTCCAACAACTTTTTTGATAACAGAAAATTTTTCTCAAAAAATAGAATATAGACCCATAATTAAATATTCAAACACAACAGCCGTAATTGATGTTGAAATGAAAGTTATTGATCTGATTGATAATAGTTCTATTAGTAGATTATCATCCATAGGTTTAACAAATAATCTTCTAAAATATGGTAAAAAATTAGCAAGATTAGATGTTTCAACTATTACTAAACCAAAAATATATAATTATAAAGCTGATAAAATAATGAATTTTGGAAATACAAATATTCAAAATCAAATACAAAATAATCAAAATATTGTTAAAATACCTTTCCCCATTCTAATTAACAATTATAAAATTTTAGCAAGTAATTATACTAATAATCAAAATGATTATAAATCAATGGGAACTTTAAATATTGTGTTGACACCATTTGATAATGTTATTAAATTTCAAATAGGAAAACAAGATTCAATCGATAGTCCAATTTTACCTTATAGTTTAAGTGAAATAATAATGAATGGAAAACTAAATTTAGTTTTTCAATCAGATAATAAATATATTGAAAAAGATATTTATTATCAAACAGATGAAAATAGATTTGATTTGGGAATTGTTGTTTTTAAAGTTAACCAAGAAGATGTTCCAGTTTTAAAACAAATGTCAAAAGATAAATTTGATAATTTTTATATTATTCTAAACTCAAATAAAACAAAAACTTTATTATATAGTGGAAAATTTAAAATTTTTGATTCGATGAAATTTGTAGATATTAGTAAAAATAATAATTTATTTCCAATTACAAGTACCGGATCAACCACAACTTATAATACTGGTCCATTAATAATTGGAACACCAACTTCGAATACAGGAACACCCGTAAATGGAATAAATACAGGAACACCCGTAAATGGAATAAATACAGGAACACCCGTAAATGGAACAAGTAATGCAATTGGAAATACTAACATAATAAACACCGGAATAAACACGGGTGGTGAAACAGGTAATAATACAAATTCTGGTAGTGGTACAAATTTAGAAAACACACCACCACCACAATTTGACGCGAGTGGTATACCAGTTATAAATCCAAATTCGAGAGGACAACTTGATTATTATAGAAATTTAGTAATATATGCTAAACCAAATTTAAGTGATTCACAATTAAATACACTATTAAAAGAAATAAGTATAATTGGAATTATTTCTTATTATAAAAATAATGTATTTGTTTGTCAAAGAGTTAAAATTGAAGATATTGAATTATTAAAAAGAAATATAAGAATTGATGCTATTTTCCAAATGAAATTGGATTTTGGTTGGTCATCTTCAAATAATCTTTATAATACAAATATTATTCAATCTACAACTGGAACAACAGTATCATAATTATGTTCTAATAATCATTAATTTTCCTCTTATAACTCTTGGTGTCCCAGATACACCTGTTATATCCAATACAATTTCATTACCAACACTAACATTAGAAGTGGATTTTGCTGTACTTGAATAAAAATGTTGCAGTGTAGATGTTGCAGTTAAACTTGTTAAACCAATTATATTAGTCCCAGATTTTACTATATTAAAAGTGGATGTCCCTTGATCACCTTCAACTGTAATACCAGATACATTATAAGAATAATATGCATATAAATCTAAAACGTATGATTGTGGTGTATTATCAACATCTCTAAATTCAAATTTTATATCTTCTAAAACAGAAGACCAATTACCAGTACCAGTGGAATTAGATGTTAATATTTTATTTGTTCCTTGATTTCCATTTGCAATTTGAATAGTACCACCAGATAATACTAATAATTGACTTGGTTCTGTTGTACCTATACCGACTAATCCATTTTTTTTAATAACCATTTTTGTAGTATTAACTCCATTATTATATGTTTGAAATTCATATTTACCAGAATTATCCTCACCATCACGTGAAAATCCCAATTTTGCAATATAATTTTCAACACCAAGATTATCTTCTATGGCAAACAATAAACCCACACCAAAACCATCCGTCATATCACCGTTTGTATTTGATACACCTATCATTGATGAATTTAATCCTGATGTAGTTGTAACATTTCTAACAAATTTTAACGGAATATTTGGAATGGCTCCAGCTCTTGGTCCATATACTGTAAGTGGATTTGTTATTTCATTTGTTGTACCTATACCTAACATCCCTTCACTTGTTAAACGCATTCTTTCAGTATTTGTAGTTGTCCCAGAAGATGTTGTGTGAAAACTAAAATATGTTCCATTTGCTGATGTTGTCCAGTCCTCAGATGCTTTACAAACTATATTACCCCTACCACCACTTGAAAATGTTCCACTAGTATCTATACATCCTCTAAATCCAAACCCACCAATACTATCATCTTTAAGCATTGATTGTGGTGATGCCATAGTCCCCCTAGCGTGATAAAATGTAAATGATGTAGTTGGTGTTGATTGATATGCTTCAAAACGAACTAAAGCATTTGCACCAGTATCAGCTTTAACATGAAATTTATTCTGTGGTACTGCTGTTCCTATACCAACATTTAAATTGTTTAAATTCCATATATTTCCTGTTGTGGATCCACTCCACAATGCTTCAACAGATGTTCCACTTGTTGTTCCATTAATTCCACTAATTCCTGATGTTCCATTTGTACCAGAACTTCCACTGGTCCCTGAATTTCCACTGGTTCCTGACGTTTTTGATGACCCACTGGTTCCTGAACTTCCACTGGTTCCTGACGTTTTTGATGACCCACTAGTTCCTGAACTTCCACTGGTTCCTGACGTGTTTGATGACCCACTAGTTCCTGAACTTCCACTGGTTCCTGACGTATTTGATGACCCACTAGTTCCTGAA